>Ga0214919_10003679_pt1 | contig 22940 bp, 22 predicted proteins | sample LL1503_MetaG_FD_177994 | JGI IMG/M metagenome (GOLD analysis project Ga0214919, IMG submission 177994) | Freshwater microbial communities from Lake Lanier, Atlanta, Georgia, United States - LL-1503 | ecosystem: Environmental > Aquatic > Freshwater > Lake | place: USA: Georgia | collected... | reverse complement strand
AATTTCGTCATTTTTCTTCAGAATGGAAACAAGGTGGGATCTATCAGAATTTTCAACATATTGCACAAAATCGGTTTTGGTTTCCCCAAGCCCAAGTTCATCAAATGTTGCATGAATTATTTCAACAATTTTTGATGATGTCAAAACCGATTCACTTCCGCCGCGTAAAATACATTTATTTCCCGATTTAAAACACAGGGCAAACGCATCAAGAGTCACATTCGGACGCGATTCGTAAATAATCAAAACCCTTCCAATTGCACAAGAAATTCGCTGAATTTTCAACCCATTGTGTGGAACAACCCATTCTTCAATCACCTTTCCAATTGGCGATTCCTGTGCAATGATTGACTTCAAAGATTCCACCATTCCTTCAAATGTTTTTTGCGAAACTGTTAGGCGTTCAATAAATGCTGTGTCTTTTCCGTTTTTTGTTGCATTTGAAACATCAAGTTTATTTGCTTCAAATATTTCGTTTTTTTTTGCTTCCAAGTTAATTAAAAGCGTTTGTAATAAATTATCGTGATTCATAACCTTTTAATTATTTTTCTTTTTTATGAAAAATTGATTTTCCAAAAATTCCACAAATTCCAATGAAGATGAGGCTATCCGCAACATTAAATGCGGGGTAGTGGTAATTCTTCACGAAGAAATCAAGAAAATCAATTACACCGCCGTGAATTAGGCGGTCGTAAATGTTGCCCATTGCACCAGAAATTATTACGCTGTAACAATATTTCACGAAAAGATTTTTTTCTTTATACATTATGAAAAATATGAAAAACAGAATTAGCACGGTTATTGTAAGTAAAATAACTTTCCCATTTTCAATGCCGGAAAGAAATCCAAAACTTACGCCCGTGTTTAAAACGCAGACTAAACTAAAGAATGGAAGAACATCAATTGTTTTGTTTGAAATGCAAATGTTGTATATAACTGAAACTTTGCTTGTGTAATCCAGAAAAAAGCCAATAAGCGGAATTAGTAAAAATAGCGTGGTGTTTTGTATGTAATGTGTAATACTACCTTTCATAGCTTTTTCCAGAATTTATAAATTTTAATTACATTAAAGAAAAAACTTGAAAAATCAACAAATAAAAATTATTAAGTTTGACTTATTTTATTTTTATGAAGGATACTCGCAATTTGCTTGGGAAGAGAGTGCATTTTATTGGCATTGGTGGCGTTTCAATGAGTGGCATCGCCAAGTGTTTTGCTCAAAATGGAATACTGGTTCAAGGTTCAGATTCCGCCCTTACAGATTCCAAATACCTCAATCACTTTGAAGAGCTTGGAATTAAATTGTTTGCATCGCATAAATCTTCGAATATTACAAGCGATATATTTCTTGTTGTAAAAACTTCAACTGTGCCAGATTCCAACCCCGAAATTATTCAAGCAAAAGAATTTGGAATTCACATTATTGAACGCTTTGAAGCTTTAGAATTGATTCTTTCGCAGTTTGAAATTCGCGTTGGAATTTCGGGATCATCAGGAAAAACAACAACAACGGCACTTTGTTGGGAGGCTATAAAATCTGTAACAAACCAAATGCCATCGTGCATTATTGGAACGGTTTTAAATGAAGTAAATTCCAGCGTTTTTGTGAACAATAATTCCAAAATTTGTGTTGTGGAGGCTGATGAATCTGATGGTTCATTTGCGGATATGAACTTCACAGTTGTTGTTATTACAGATATTGACGCCGACCACCTTGACCACAAACGCTACGAAGGAAAACGCGAAAATCTTATTGCACATTTTCACAAATTTGCAAAAAATGCACTTCAAAACAACGGAATTGTAATTTTCAATGCAAATTGTAAAACAACAACGGAATTGATGAATTCTTTTACGAGATACAAAGATTTCATTTTTTCATATTCCGGAATTGATAAAGTTGCAAGTTTTGAAAATATTCACCAAGTTGGTGAAAGTGTATTTCAAAACTGTTATTTAAAAGAAGCGAAAAATTTACCAAATGCTCTGGAATTTTCTTGCGGAGGCATTGTGGAATTGGAAAATGTCAAAATTCCGATGATAGGAAAGCTCAATGCCTTCAATGCCCTTCCAGGGTTGATTATTTCTTCAATTTTGTTCAACAAACAAAAAAACAACGCATTTGAAAATTTCAAAGGTGCGAATAAACGAGTGGAAATCATCGGCGAATTTGAAATTAATGGAAAAAGCATTACAGTGATTGACGATTATGCACATAGTCCAAAAAAAATTAAGGCATTTATTAATTCCTTTTCGTCGTATTGCTCAGATATCAACGCCGGTTTTGTAATTATTTGCGAACCGCATAAATACACCCGTGTTGAAGGTTTGTACGAGGAGTATATGCAATGTTTTGACGGTTGCGATTGCCTCATTATGATGGAAATTTTTGGAATTCAAGGAAGGGATTCTAGGCAGGATATATCCTCGGAAAAACTTGTGAATGATATTCAAGAACTTTGGAATAATAAAAAACAGAATTATTTCATAAAAAACTTGAAATTTAATAAAAGCATTTTAAATGATGATACCTTCAGTTTTGTGGAAGAGTTTTTTAGACAAAAACACAAAATGTTTTATGTCTTTCTTGGTGCAGGATATTCCAACAAATACGCACACTTACTTTATGAACAATTAAAGAACGAGAATGATTTCAAGTCTTGAAATATTAAAAAGAAACTCAATATTTTTATTCATAGGAAGTCGCGAATTATATTTCGTACGCTTTCTTAATGGCAAAATATTTTCAACAAGGATATATAAAATTTCTTACAACACAGAAAACGACAGTTTGAAAACATTTTTTAAGGATTACCTCATCGGCAAAGAAGGAATTCCTATTGCAATTGTTTTTGATGTTCCAAATCAATCGTTTACAGAATATAAATTTCTTAAGGCTATCAGTAAAACTGCCATTCATCATTCAATTATAAAAAAAATCTCGCAGGATGTTCCGCAAGAAGCGGTGCACGATTATCAAATAATAAATTCAAACGAGGCAAAATCCACTGAAAATGTTTATCAAGTTGTTTCTCTTGTAAAAACTTTAAACACAAACATTTTTCTTGAACTTCTCCAGAAATTTCCAAACCCAATCGCAGGTTATTTTTCCATGACAATTGAAGTAATTGATATTTGCGAAGGAAATGTGCGTAAAATTCACATGCCAAAACCAACTCCAATTATTGAACAAGATGCACTTGATGTTCGCGATAAAACACAGGACGAACTTTCAGTTATTGTGCAATACAGCCCAATTTCAGGAGTGAATTTTTCTCTTTCACAGGGGAGTAAGGTTTTGTTTCATCACCATATAGCATGCGTTCAAATTGATCAGACGGCTCAAAAGGAAATTAATACGACGGTTTTCACAATTGCCGATTACGCACGCCAACTGAACCTTGAATATCGTGTTTATATTTACGGAAGTGAATCGCTTTTAAGGGCAATGTTAAAAACCTCGTTTGATCACACAATCATATACTACACACAGTCCGATCTTCCAAACGCTAAACTGTTCTATCATAAGAATTACAGTGAGAATCTTGAAACTGTTAATACTCTTGATGCCATTGCATTTAAGTGCATTTATGAGCCAACATTTTTTATTAAAAATAAACAGTTTTTTTCCGCAATATCAAAGCATTACGCAAAGAAATTGTTAATGATGATGCTTGCTTTTGGAATTATTTGTATGTTTGCATATGAAGTGTTTATGTCTACACTTTCTGCCGTTGAATCTTTTACTAAATATCGCAATGCAAATTCATTAGATGTTTCCCACATAATGAACCGTGTTGAAGGGTTGGAAAAAAATATTGAAGGACAGAAAAAAGCAGTAAATTTTTATTCATTATTCACAACCGACATATACTTCTCGTTCTTTGAACAATTGAAGCCTCTTTTAAAGGGAACTGCTTATGTCAAAGGAATTACTTATTCCTGCTCCGCAGAATGTTATGGTGCAAATGCAGTAATGGAAATTACAATAAACGGTAATGCGGAACAATTACAAGATTATTACAGTTTTGTTTCTGATATAAGAAGAGTGTTTTATCGCTATGAAATTACAAGAAAAATTGATGAATCAACGAACGATTTCACAATTAAACTTACTAATCAACCTAACAGCAAGCAATAGACAAAATGAACAGATCGTATCAAGTCCACTTGAGTAATAAGTCGGCGGCTTTTTTAAAAAAAATAGCAATAATTTCAGCAATATTCCTTTTATTAATAGTTGTTGCGTTTTTTTTTAAAAATCATTTTGTTAATAAAAACAAAAAATCTGAAACAGAAATAAAAAAAATTCAGATATCCTCTTCAAAAAGCAGTGCAATTAATGCAAACAAGGCGCTGGTTATGCAATCTTTTGAGGCCTTGTCTCAACCAAAAAAAGATAACACTGAAAATGGAAGGCAGTATATAATTGAATCGTTGACGCGTTTTGCCGAGCAAGCAAACCTTTCAAATTTTGTTATTGATAACATTGCCGAAAAAAACTCAATCGTGCAAATTGCTTACAAAGACCTTGAAACAACGGCACATCCACATCTTTTTGAAATTGAGGTTACATTTAACTCAAATTTTCAAAGACAAACCCAAGAATTCCTTCAAAGTTTAAACCTTGAAGTGAACGGACAAGTTATTATTCAAAAAATTGAAATTAAGAGAGTGGTAAAAGAAATTGATAATGGTGTAATTAACGCTTTAAATTCAGGACAAAATGTCTCCATGATTAATACTCATTTAGTTTTACACTGGTTTTTTATAAAATAATTTATGCTTCATTTAATCATTTCATTCATCGCATTTTCAGTATTAGGAACATCGTTTTCAACAACTCTTGCTTCAGATTTCACTCCAACAGAAAAAACATCATACAATGAAAGTGAAAAAATAAAATCATATTCATCCGTTTCAAGGTATGTCGCGCCAAACGCTTCAACGCAAAATCAGCAAGTTCCAACCGTTTCAGCAAATGTACAAAATAAAATCCTTCAGGCAAACAATAATCCAATGCAAACACAGGATATCAAGCAACTTGGTGGTGCACTTTCATTTGCAAAAAGTGCATTAATTGATAATACCGAGCTTGCAAAAGTTGAATTTGGGATATCGGATACGCAAAAACCACACGCACAAATTCAACCACAGGAAATAATTTCTGAAGACGCTGTAAAGTTTGATCAAACCTATAACACACCGCAATACCGAGATATTTTCTACACACAACAAGATTCCGCACTTGTTAACCAGGCATTAGATTACCTTGCCAAGGGTAAAAAAATGATCGTAAAACCACGCAGATTCATAACACAGAAAACTCAAATTGCGATAAAACCAATAATTCATGTTTCATCGGTAATGTATAACGACCCAAATTATTGGGTTGTTTTCACAAACATCGGTAAATTTACTTACACGCAACCTTCAATTGATGAAATCAAAATTAGCGAAAGTTCGAACAACAACATTGAATTTATTGTACCACTTAAAGCGGAATTGCAATTTGAAGTGAAAAAACTTGGGAAAAATCCAAAAATTCGCAATATATCAATTCAGAAAAACTTTATTGCCGTAACACTTCGCACAGGCGAATGTTTGTTTGCAAGAGATCTTGAGATTACCACAAAATGTGTTGCAAGAATTGAAGAGGTTGAAAAACAAGTTGAAATTTAGTTTTTAATGTTATGTATAAAAAAATAGGCCTTTAGTTATTCAAATGTATAAATTATACCACTATTCTTTGTGTCCATTTTCAAGAATGATTCGCTTCATTCTTAACGAAATGCAGTTGGAATACATATTGATTGAAGAAAAATTCTGGGAATATGACGAACAATTTTTACAACTAAACCCTGCCGGAACAGTGCCCGTTATGATAACAAAAAACGGAGATGCTCTTAATCATTCCCACCTTATTATTGATTACCTGCTAGAAATATACAAGCCAATATTTCTTTTTCCGGAGGAAAACAGCAAACTTCAAACAAAAAAAATTCTGCTTTGGTACACCGAAAAATTCTTTCTTGATTGTACAAAATTCTTTATTCAAGAAAAGGCGGTTAAGTATTTTCACGAAAAAGCACAGCCAAATACTAATATTTTAGGAATGGCACGCTACAACCTTGGCATACACTTTGATTACACAACATATCTTCTTGAGCAAAACACTTGGCTTGGCGGTGAAAAATTTTCAATTGCAGATATCGCAGCCGCAACGCAGCTTTCAAGTCTTGATTTTCTTGGAGAAGTTCAGTGGTCAAAAATTCCACAAATTAAGGATTGGTATTCAATCGTGAAATCAAAGCCATCGTTTAGACCGCTCCTCAAAGAAAGAATTGCGGGAATTTTAACGCCTCAACATTATACAAACTTGGATTTTTAAAAATGAATAAATTTACACGCTCACTATTAATTTTTATTTTAACATTTTTCTTATTCTTCCGGGCAAGTGCTGAAAATTATTCCGATGCCGAACTTGTATTCGTTCGCGATATTATTAATTACGCAAAGCAATATTCGGCAAAATCTGAAATCAAAGATGAAGATATTACCGCAGGAATTTTGAAGGGGGCTCTTGAAAAAATTGATGCCCATTCAACATATTACACGAAGGAAGAATATGCAAAATTGGCGGAATCTCTTTCTGGAAGCTTTTCTGGAATTGGAATTTATATCGATTCCTACCAAGGTGTTATTCGCGTTATTGGTGTAATTAAAGGAATGCCGGCGGAAAAAGCTGGATTAAAAAACGGCGATTACATTACCCACATAAATTCACAATCCACATTTGGAATGTCTATTGATGAAGCTTCAAGTTTTTTAAAAGGAAGAAAAGGAACGAAAGTTAAGGTTGAGGTTTTCAGAAAAGATATTGAAAAAACACTGGAAAAACCTTTGGAATTTGAAATTGTGCGTGACAACATTGAAGTTGAAGCTGTTTCATCGCAAAAAATTGATGATATCTTGGTTGTAACAATTAGCACATTCAACGAAAAAACATTTGACGAACTTCTGAAATCTCTTCAAAAATACGAAACATATTCCGGAATTATTTTGGACTTGCGTTCGAATCCAGGTGGAATATTAGAATCGGCAATCGCAATTTCTTCGCTATTTGTTGAAAAAAACAGCGTAATTGTACAAGTTTCCGCTGTTGAAAAAATGAAAAAAGATGACGAATATGCTTGTGTTGCAAGCAAAAAGAACTGCCGTAAAATTCGTTATTCATTGCTGGGAAATAACATTGCAATTTACAACGATGACGAACCCTTTATTTCAAAAAAAATTCCTGTAACAGTTCTTGTCAATTCATATTCAGCTTCCGCTTCGGAAATTACTGCACTTGCATTGCAAGAAAATTCGCGGGCGATGATTCTTGGACAAAAAACTTTTGGAAAGGGTTCTGTGCAAACAATTACCCCACTTAAGGATGGTGAAAAAGGTGCGTTAAAACTTACAACAGCACTTTATTATTCCCCAAAAGGCAATTCAATTCAAGCAGATGGCGTAAAACCCGATGTTACAATTCCTGAGCTTGAAATTAAAAAACAGGAAAAACGCAAAGATTTCTTCCCAAGCAAGGAGGCAAATTATAAAAATCATATTAAACTTGACAAACAAACCACAAAGGTTGATAACAAAACCGAAGAAAAAGTGGAGAAATTCACGGAATCAGTTGAACCAAATACAATTGAAGATTTCGCCATTCAAGCGGCAATTTCTTCAATAAAAACTTCAATAAAACACAATGGAAATAATAATTGATAAAAACTACCACAATTCACGAATTGATCGCTTTCTTCGTGAAAAATTTACAATTCCGCAAAGTCTTGTTGCAAGATTGCTTCGCGAAAAGAAAATCAAGTTGAACAAGAAAAAAGCCGAACCTTCAGCAACACTTTCCCTTGGCGATTCCATTCAAGTTTACTACTTTCTTGAAGAAAACCCACAGGAAATTTATGTTAACCCTGCACTTGTTGAACAGTTCAGAAGTTGGATCGTTTTTGAAAATGATGACCTTATAATAATTAACAAGCCTTGTGGAATTTCAAGCCAAGGTGGTGTTACAAGTGGAATTTCGGTTGATGTTCTTGCCAAGCAATATGAACTTGAAGCAAGAATTGCTCACAGATTGGATCGCGAGACATCAGGAATTATGCTCATTGCAAAGAATAAATACATGGCAAGGCATGTAACCCAGCTTTTTGCACAAAACCTTGTTAAGAAAAAATATTACGCAATGGTTGAAAAAATTACACAAGAAAGCGGAACAATAATGACAAACATCCATAAGGATACCCATCTTCAAAAAATGATTGCAACGGAAGGAAAAAATTGCGTAACAAAGTTCAGTGCAGTAAATGAAAATGTTGTTTTAGTTGAACCGCAAACAGGCAAAATGCATCAAATCAGGTTACACCTTTCACACATTGGTATACCAATTATTGGCGATGAAAAATACGGCGGAATTTCCGCAGAAAGAATGTTTTTGCATGCGTTTTCAGTTGAATTTGATGGCAAAACATACTCCGTTCCTTGTGAATTTTTGAAATAAAAAACCTTGATTTTTATATTTTCCCACAACTTGTCTTTATTGAAAAAGTTTTCTTTGTATATGCCGGTTTTAAACCTCATAAGGTTCGTATTTGCCTCGCTCCTAATTTCATTTTCTGCCTTTGCAATGGAAATTATCACAATTGCAACCGGTTCAACTTCGGGTCTTTACTATCCAAGTGGTGGGGCAATTTGTCGCATTTTTAACCTATCTTCAAAAAATGAAAAAAAGTGTATTGTTGAATCAACGCCTGGTTCGGAATACAACCTTAACGCCGTTGAAGGTGGTTTAAACAACTTTGCTTTTGTTCAAGCTGATGAACTTTTCACATATCTTGCTGAAAAGAAAAAACGCAGTGAAATTTCAAGTATATCAACCGTTTTTCCTTTATATACAGAAACATTTCTTTTAATAGCATCAAAAAACTCCGGAATAACAAATTTTTCTGAAATTAAGGGTAAAAAAATTAATATAGGAATCGACGGCTCAGGAGTTCGAAACTTTACATCGCAAATAATGAAATTCCTTGCATTAAAAACATCCGATTTCAAAGTTATCACGGAAACACAATCCGCTGTTGAACATTCCCTTTGCAATAACATTGCCGATGCTTCAATCGTTATTGGCGGTCAACCAAATAAAACCGTGCAAAATTTAATTGAACAATGCGGTGCAAGAATTATCCCGCTTTCTCCTGAATTTATCCAGCTAACAATGGAACAAAATGCGTTTTATTCGCTGGCAACAATTCCAACGGGAATGTATCTTGGTTATTCACAACCGGTGCAAACTCTTGGAACGAAGGCTCTTCTTGTAACATCAAAGTACACAAGTGAGGAAAATGTGTTTGATATAACCAACTACATAATCAAAAACTTTGATTCATTCAAGCAATATTCCCCGGTTATTATGCAAAACACCGTGCAAACAATTAACCCAAATATGCTACAATTTCCTGTCAATAATGCTTCAAGTAAAGCATTCAAGGAAAATGGAATAAATTAATCAATTCGCAATTAACATCTATTTATGACAATTCACATCAACAAAGAAAGGGAATCTAATGTTACGGATTTTGGTCTTGCAGTTTTAAAAGATCGCTACCTTATCGGTAATGAAACAAGTCAAGATCTTTTCGCACGCGTTGCAAAAGCTTATTCAAACGACGACTCCCACGCCCAAAGAATCTACGATTACATTTCCAAAATGTGGTTTATGCCTGCAACTCCAATTTTAGCCAATGGCGGAACAAATCGCGGTTTACCAATTTCTTGCTTCCTGAATGAAATGCAGGATTCCCTTGATTCAATAGCAAAAACTTGGAACGAGAATGTCTACTTGGCGTCCTCTGGTGGTGGAATTGGAACGCATATTGGAAATATTCGCTCAATAAACGAAGAAATTGCAGGAAAAGGACACACATCCGGTGTAATTCCTTTTGTAAAAGTTGTTGATTCAATGACTCTGGCAATTTCACAAGGTAGTCTGCGTCGTGGTTCTGCTGCAGTTTATATGCAAGATACCCACCCCGAAATTGAAGAATTTATTGACATTCGAAGACCAACAGGCGATACAAACCGCAGGTGTCTTAACATTCACCACGGTGTTTGCATTAGCGATGCCTTTATGAACGCCGTTAAAGAAGGAAAGCCTTGGAATTTGGTAAGTCCATCATCAGGAAAGGTTGTAAATACTGTAAATGCACGCGATTTATGGATCAAAATTCTTGCTTCAAGAATTGAAACCGGCGAACCATACATTCTTTATACAGATACCGTAAACAGAAACCTTCCGGAGGTTTACAAAGCACACGATTTCAAAGTGAAAACATCAAATTTATGTGCTGAAATTACACTTCTTACAGGAAATGACCACAATAACAAAGAACGCACGGCGGTCTGCTGTCTTTCTTCACTTAATTTGGAATATTTTGAAGAATGGAAAAGTGATGATATGTTTGTTGAAGATGTTATGAATTTCCTTGATAATGTTCTTGAGGATTTCATTTCGCGTGCACCAAATGCAATGGAGCGTGCAAAATATTCAGCATCACAGGAACGCTCGGTGGGACTTGGTGTAATGGGATTTCATTCATTTTTGCAAAGCAAGAATACTTCGATCGAAGGCGTGGCGGCAAAATCGTGGAATAAAGCGATTTTTGCTCACATTAAAACAAAAGCTGATGAAGCAAGTAAAAAAATTGCAAAAGAAAAAGGAGCTTGCCCCGACGCTAAATCCGCAGGACTCACCGAACGATTTGCAAACAAAATTGCAATTGCTCCAACTGCCTCAATTTCGATTATAGCAGGCAATTCCAGCCCTGGAATTGAACCTTATGCTGCAAACTGTTACACGCATAAAACTCTTTCGGGTTCGTTTATTGTTCGAAATAAGTACTTAAAAAAACTTCTTCAAATTAAAGCAAGCGATAACGACAAAACTTGGTCATCAATTGCATTAAATGAAGGTTCTGTTCAACATTTAGAGTGCTTAACACCCGAAGAAAAAGCAGTTTTCAAAACCGCAATGGAAATTAATCAAATGTGGTTAATTGACCACGCCGCCGACAGACAAAAATACATTTGTCAATCACAATCGCTAAATGTTTTCTTTGCAAGTAATGTTGAAAAACGAGTTTTGCACGATATCCACTTCGCCGCTTGGAAAAAAGGAGTGAAATCGCTTTATTATTGCCGTTCGTCTTCAATTCAAAGGGCAGAAAAAGCACCAGGGCAAGACACAATTCCAACATCAAAACCAAAGGTGCAAGGTGGAAAAACGGTTGATATGTACGACGAATGTTTGGCTTGCCAGTAGGAATGAGAGGCTTCTGTGTTATTAATGCACCACTATGATATTGCATCATAACTGGGGATCGTCTGTTTTTTTGTTGTCTTTGTTATCAGCTTTTAAAACTATTTCTTGAACCTTACTCATCGTATTTACAATCGTCTTACCAACTTCTTCGCTTTGTTCTTTATTGTATTGTATTGTATTGTTTTGTAATATTTGATTCCGAAGGATTCAGCGAATTGCTTTGTGTATCGAATTCTTGCACCTTGTCTAAAATTTAACTTTAATAAAAAATAACACTTTAGATTACCTTGTCAAAAAAATATCTTGACAAAACCCCAAAACCTCCACTTTTGAAAAGAAAAAATATGAACAGAATTACATTCGTCCCTTCTTGTGAAAATTCCCTCGCACTTTTTTCAATTTTAACGAACAATTATAATACTCAAGAAGTTCACATTCATGAAGCACTTTTGAAGAAGGAAACACCGATAAAGTTTATTGAACGAATGGTAAAATTGAAAGCAGATATTAGCGAAGGCAATGTTCTTGCGTGCCATAAAACGGTTTTCGTTGGAAGAAGGCTTGTGAAAATGCCTGAAAATGAAGATGATATTCGAAAACTTCTAACGCTGTATTCGGGAAGAAATCACGATGTTCACACCGCGGTTTTGTTAAAACGAATTGATGGTGGGCAATCCCTAAAACGCACTGTTACGCGTGTTAAAATTAAAAATCTTTCGCTAACAGAAATTGATTCTTACATTGAATCAAAACTGTGGGTTGGGAAAATTGGTGGGTATGCCTTTAATTCAATATTCGAAGGGTTTGTTATGAAAATTATCGGTTCAAAAACGGGTGCTGAGGGTCTTCCACTTTATGAAACGAAGAATATGCTTTTGAATGCGGGGTTTATCTAAACGCTACAGTGTTGAAAATTGGAATCATTTCCATAACTGCTTTTGGATATATTCGAAGGGTTTGTTATGAAAATTATCGGTTCAAAAACGGGTGCTGAGGGTCTTCCACTTTATGAAACGAAGAATATGCTTTTGAATGCGGGGTTTATCTAAACGCTACAGTGTTGAAAATTGGAATCATTTCCATAACTGCTTTTGGATAAATTCCCAAAAACAAACAAAACGCACAAGAAAGCCAAAGAGTTACCCTTTCAGTTTTGTATAAATCCTTCATATTATTAACCTCCGGGTTTGTAATTTCACCAAACATTGTGCGTTTATACATAACAAGCATATAACCCGCACCAAGAACCATTCCGCTTGCGGTCAAAATTCCGTATATCGGTGAAACATTAAACACGGCAATAATTGCCATCATTTCCCCAACAAAGCCTGATGTTCCCGGCAAGCCAACCGATGCCATTGTTAGAATCATAAACGCAAAGGCAAAATTTGGCATTTTGCGTGCAATTCCACCAAAGGCAGAAAATTGTCGTGTGTGAATGCGTTCGTATATTACCCCAATTGAAAGGAATAATGCACCGGAAACAAAACCGTGGCTTAACATTTGGAAAATTGCGGAAGAGATTCCATCCTGCGAGAATGTGAAAATTCCGATTGTAACATACCCCATGTGTGCGATTGATGAATAGGCGATCATTTTTTTGATGTCTTCTTGCTCCATTGCAACAATTGAAGCGTAAATTACCGCGAATATGCTTATGATTATTACGAAATCCTGAAAATACATTGAAGCATTTGGAAAAAGAGGCAGAAGAATCGTCAGCATGGCGTAGCCTCCAAGTTTAATCAAAATTCCCGCAAGAACAACAGAGCCAGAAGTTGGAGCTTCAACATGGGCATTTGGAAGCCATGTGTGAAATGGAACCATTGGCACTTTGATTGCAAACCCGACAAAACACAGAAGCCAGAGGATTTTCTCAACATTTAACGGCAATGGAACGCCTGTTTCAGGGGAAAGGCTGTAGACCAATTGTAAAATACTTGTTGTTTTGTAAGTAATTACAAGGTAAACTATTGCTATCAAAAACAGAACGGAGCCGGTGAATGTATAAAGAAAAAGCTTGAATGTGGAATAAATTCTGTTTGCACCACCCCAAATTCCAATAATGAAAAACATTGGCACAAGTGTTAGTTCAAAGAATATATAGAACATGACGATGTCTCTTGAAAGGAATACTCCAAAAACAGCGAATTGCAAAAGAAAAAAGTGGATTAAATATTCCTTAACCCTTGTTTGAATTGAATATCGTGAGGAGAGTATGCAAACAAGAATTATGAAGCTTGTGAGGAGTAAAAACAGAATTGATATTCCATTAATTTCAATGTTATACTGGAAAATTCCAATTGGCTTGAAGAAATAAAATGTTTTCCCGTAAAGAACAAATTGGCGAAGGATGTATAAAGTTAAGACAAAAATTCCCGAAGCAATTGTAATTCCAACGGTGCGAAGCGTGTTTATGCTTGAATTTCGACAAAACATTAGCAAATAAATTATTGCTAAAATTGGTGAAGATAACAGTAAATTCAACGGGTTCATTGGTTTTTAATAAAATAAATTGTTTTATGTTATATATATCACAACATCGGTCACATATAAAACACCTTCAAGAGTTTTAATTAGAAGTTCTTTTTCATCACTCCCACTTGTTCTTCCAACAAGATACGCTTTTTTGTTATAGACAAATATTTGGTAATTCTGCGATTTCAAATGTTTTGTGAAAATTAAATGTTTTTTAAGTCTCATTTTCAGGATTACATCCTTTAAATAACTGCGACTTGAAGGATTCACGGCAATTTCGTCGATGTATGCTCCACCAAGTTTTTGGGATACTGCATCCAAAACTTGGGTTTTGACATCATTGTTTGTTACTGAACCGATTATATATATGGAATTGCCGTCTTGTGCAATTTGAACGGAACTTTTTGGGTTGTTGTTTTTATACAATACTCGGCTTATATCCAATTTTATGCCACGAATTAAGCGTGAATTGAATATGGCGGTGTCGTGTCGCGTAAAAACCATTGAAGTTAATATAAGACCTCCAATTGCAGTTTCGGCACAAGATTGAAGCAAAAACAAAAGCAATATTACGATTTTGGACATTTCCTACAATTTTTTACGAAATTTTTATATAATCACATTTACTTTTTATAAGTTTATAAAAAAATAAAAATGCAAGAAAATCTTGTTGATTTCAATGCAAAAAAATTACCTAATGCACATTTGAAAAAAAATAAGAAATAATGCTTGATTTTTAAATACTAAGTTTGTATTGTTTGGAAAATTCAAAACTAAAATCCACTTTTTTTAAGAAAATGGCAGTACCTAAAAGGAAGACATCAAAGTCTAAAAGAGATATGAGACGCTCACACCACGCTCTTAAGGCAACAAATGTTGTTATCAACAAAAAAACAGGTGAACCACAACGCCAACATTGTATTGCATCTGATGGTACATACAAAGGTGTTCAGGTTCTGGAAGCAAAGTAATTTTTTTAAAGAACTGTGTCAGTTTTGTTATACGGAGACAATAAAGAGATTGTTAGTGCCATTGAAGCAATTGCAAGTGAAAAAGGTATTAAGAAAGAAGTATTTTTCGACGCCCTTGAAGCAGCCTTTCTTCAAATTGCAAAAAACACATTTGGCGAACGCTATAATTTCATTGTAAGATTTGGAAGATCGAATGGTCTTGTTGAATTTGCACGTGAACTAACTGTTGTTGAAAAAGTTGAAAACGAATTTTGTGAAATTTCTCTAAAAAACGCACAAAAGGTTAAATCTGATGCAAAAATCGGCGAAACTATTGCCGAAGACATGCCAACAATTGAAATCAATCACGACATCCTGTATCGTGTTCGCAAAGAAATTTCAGAAGTAATTCTTGAGGCAGAAAAAGACATTGAATACCAATATTTCCAAAATCTTTACGGTCAAATTGTTACAGGAACAATCAAACGCGTTTCACCAAATGGCGTTCTTGTTTCAATTGATAGGTTCGAATGCTTCATTCCAAGAAAACACTTAATTTTCGGTGAACTTGATAGAATGAAGAATGGTCAAAAAATTACAGGAATTGTGGATTCCATTCAAAGAAGTAACTTTCAATCGCAAGCAACACTTTCGCGTACAACACCTGAATTTCTTGTTAGACTTTTCGAAAACGATATTCCTGAAATTTACGACGGCATTATTAAAATTAAGGCTATCGCTCGCGAGGCCGGCTCTCGCTCAAAAATTGCAGTTTTCTCTGAAGATTCTTCAGTTGATGCAGTTGCAACTTGCATCGGTGTTCGCGGTAAAAAAATTCAAAACATTACAAAAGAACTTGGTGAAGAAAAAATTGATGTTATTTCTTGGCACCCTGATGTTGCAACATTTTTGATCAACTCCCTCAAAAACATTCCAATTGTTAATGTAGTTGCTGACCACAAAACCAAGAGTCTTGATGTCGTTCTTACATCTGAAAATATCAGTAACGCGATTGGTCGGCGTGGGCAAAATGTTCGCCTTTTAAGTAATTTAACAGGCTGGGCTGTACACTTTATTACGGAAGATGAAAACTCACAAAAGAAAATTAAGGAATTTGAAGAATGTGTTACAACTCTTACAAACGAGCTTGACCTTGAAGAAATTGTCGCTCAACTTCTTGTTGCTGCAGGCTTTGCAACAATTGATATCATTACAAAATCTGGAATTGACAACCTTAAGCGCATCGAAGGATTCAACGAAGACATTGCAAAAGCGATTCACTCTCGTGCCTCCGATAAAGTCAAAACAAAAGAAGAAGAAATTCATGCAGAAATCGACTCAAAAATTGCAACACTTTCAGCAAAAGTTGATATTTTATCTTGCGAGGATGTTGTTAGGTATATGCTTTTAAATAAACATTCGCTTCAAGATATTGCAGACTTTTCACTTGAAGAAATTCGCGATGAACTTGATGCAAATATTGAAATTGACGATTCAAAACTTAGTGATGCCATAATGGCGTGCAGGAAGTATTTTGATATGATTTAATGCTTGTTGAAGAGTTAACGCATCTTGTAACTCAAGGAAATTACGAAGACTTCCTTGAGTTTATTGCAAAAATTCAAGGCAAGGAATTCGAGTTTCTTCCTAAAATTGCACAAACTCTCCTTTCGATGTCTCAAAAAATTGCACTTCCATTTGAAGCAATTGATATTTGTGGCACGGGCGGTGATTCATCAAAACTCAAAACAACAAACATTTCCACAATTTCTGCTTTTGTTTTAGCCTCAATGGGTGTAAAAGTTGCAAAACATGGTGGGCGAGCAGTTTCTTCAATCTCAGGATCGCTTGATTTTCTCTCAGCGCTTGGAATTTTAGAAATTGATCCAATTGTTGCACTTGAAAAATTTGGAGTTTGCTTCCTTGATGCAAGAAAATATCACAGTTCGTTTAAGTATATTGCACCATTTCGTCAAAAATTCGGGCAAAAAACAATATTCAATATGATTGGCCCCATGTTGAATCCCGCAAATATTTCACATCAAATGGTCGGAATTTCATTTCCCAACGCAATGGAAAATTATGCCAATGCTTTGAAACATCTTGGAAGGGGAAAAGCTGTGGTGGTGCAATCAAAATCAGGGTTTGATGAACTTCTTTCGTTTGAATCAAACAGTGTGGTTTATTTAGAAAACGGAGAAATTCATAGTGCAATAATTGAACCAGAAAATTTCAAAATGCCAACAACAATTGACGATTCCATAATCGGGAAAAGTTCGCAGGAAAATGCCGATGCTTGCTTAAGATTCTTTGAAGAGCCGATTAAAAATGGAATTGAAAGAACGCTTTTTCACACAATTTGCTTAAATTGTGCATTGGCTGCGAACGTTTTTGGTATTGTGAAAAATATTCAAGAAGGAATTGATTTGGCACGAAGCGTGCTTATTGCAAGAAAGCCTTTGGATTTATTGCATAAAATGAAGAATTTTGAATAGCTTTAAAACTTCAAAAAAGCAGAAGTGGAAGCGATAAAATCGCAACCACTTCTTTAAAACACTACGATGCTTTAAGGTTGATAGCAGATTGCTTACCATTGGATTCTTCAATTTCATATGAAACTTTTTGACCGTCTCTCAAGTTTGAAATTCCGCTTTTTGTTACCGCGCTTAAGTGTACAAAGATATCTTTTGAACCGTCGTCTGGTGCGATGAATCCGTATCCTTTTGTAGAGTTAAACCATTTAACTGTTCCTGTTTGTGTCATTTTGTAAAGTATATATTATTGTTATTATTAACAACTGATCATTTGTGAAAAAAAATAAAAAGCAAGGAAAATAACAGATTTATTCAAATTATTATTTATAACATGATTGTTTTAATAAATATTGAAGCTTAAATATCAAAACAGTAAATTAACCCAACGAAAAAGTTTGCAATGTTGTAATGACCCATCGCCTTCCAAACATCTTGAAAGTTAATTTCGGTAACAATTGCAAAATGATGCGTAATATCCCGTGCAAAGCCAAAGCCATACGCTGGTGAAATTTGGCTTGTAGAGTTATCAATGAATAGATTTGCCAAACCAATTGTGCCATAAAATAAGGAATCTTTTGTTTCAATGCCAAAATCTACCCTTTTACCAATGCGGTAATTAAAATTCATTCCCTCCATTTCAACGCCAATGTTATCGTAAAATGTTGCATTTGAAATGGAATAGCGGTTGTTATCAAAAAATTTGTATGCGTACGAGGCATCAAACGGGGAAAATTGTAAACCAAATGTTGAAGGATATTCACTTACGCCATTTGCACCAATTTGTGCGGAAATTGAATGTTTATGACGATCTTTCTGGGCAAAATCAGCCAAAGCAAAGCTTGTAATTGCAAGAAATACAACAAATAATCTAACAAACATTGGTATTAAAAACTTCATTAAAAATATATACAAAACAAAGCGGTAGACTTTACTTGTCAATAATATTTTCAAAAGTTTTCTTGACATTTTTCAAATGCTTAAACGATAATAATAAATTATTTGTTTAATGCAAAACCAATGAAACCGTTAGGAAATAAATTAAAAAAGACATTTGCATTATTCCTTATTGTAACAGGAATTTTAACATTTCAAGTTGAATCATTTGCAGATACCCAAACACTGGATAACATCGATTCTTCACAAATTAATACAAGAAATGACACAAAAACCGTTAATAATGTAGCAACACGAAAAGATAACACTGTCGATTACTTCATCTGCCTTTTAATTGTTGTTATGACTGGTAAAATTGCACGGGTAATTTTTGCTTTGGCAATTTTTGCTTGGGGTGTTTTATTCTTCATGGGTAAGGTTTCATGGGTATTGTTTGTTGTAACTTCCGTTGGAATTGCTTTGGTTTTCGGAGCAACATCCATTGTAATTTCAATTTTACCACGTGCAACACAAGTCATTGATAACACTAGCGGCACATCTGTTATTAAAACGAAAACTACAAGCCAGTTAATCAAAGCAAGCTGCCCTGAAATTGTTAGCTAAGTTCTTTTTTTTCTGTAAAGTTCTTCAATTTCCTTGGAATATTTTTTCATAACATCATTCCTGCGAAGCTTCATTGATGGCGTAACAATATTGTTTTCAACCGTTGGCTTTTCTTGAGTTAAGTGAAAATACTGTACGCATTCCCAATGTTCAAGGTTTTTATTTGCATTTAAAACTTCGGATAAAATTGCTTCAAAATCTGTTCTTTGAGTAAACAAAACGGCAACGGTGTAAGGCTTGCCTTCAGCAATAACGCAGGAATTTTCAACACCTGAAATTTCATTCAAAATTCCTTCAATTTTCACAATATTCACAAATTTTCCGTTTGCGTTTTTGCATTGTTCTTTAATTCTTCCAGTAACGCTTAAAAAACCGGAAGAATCAATCGTGCCGATATCTCCCGTTTGGAAGAATTCTTCCGCATTTCGCTTTTCGTGGTTAAGATATCCACCAAAAACACTTCCACCACGAACGCAGATTTCTCCAATATCTGAAATTTTAACTTCAACGCTTGAAAATGGTTTGCCAACTGTGAAGATTTTATCGCTTATTGTTGTGTTGGAAGCTATTACTGGTGAACATTCTGTCATTCCATAGCCTTGGAAAAATGGCAATTTTGCGTTTCGAAAGAAGATTTCTTCCCGCTCGTTTAACTTCGCACCACCGCACACAATGCAAGACATATTTCCCCCAAAAATCCTTCGCACTTTTTTGAAAAATACCAATTCTAAAATTGGACGAAGTAATGGATTTGGCGTTGATTTTGTTGATGCAATTTCAAAAAGAGGAAGTAGAATTTTTTGCACAATTTTTGGCTTTCCTTCAACTTGATTTTTAATTTTTGAATAGACTTTTTCCAAAACACGCGGAACGATTGTTATTAAGTGTGGTTCAATTTTTTTAATATATTTCAAAACATTTGTTATATCATTAACCAGGAAAATATTCACACCCTTAGAAAGGAAGAAGTGGATAATCGTTCGTTGATACACATGTGCAAGTGGAAGAATTGAAATTGCTTTATGCCATTGTTTAGCATTGAAAAATGCGGTGTGGATATCTGAAATTTGGTATGCAAGATTTTGATATGTCAAAACAACACCTTTTGGGTTACCAGATGTTCCCGATGTGTAAATTATTGTTGCAGTTTCTTCTTGGGAAATTTCTAAAATCGGAAGTTCAATTTGGTGGTTTTCTTTGGTAATTTGTTCAATAATTTGCCAAATTGTTTTAATTTCGGGAAATTTTTTGCTTTTATGAAACAAAAAAACATTTTCAAACTTATGATTCGTTGCCACGGAAAGTTTTTCCAAAACTTCATCATTTTCAACAATTAGGTGCTTTGGGGCAGAATCTTCAATTTGGAAATTCAGCATTTGATTTGAAGAATTATGAAAAAGTGGAATTGTGACTATTTGGGAATTGATGCAGGCGATATCGCATAAAATCCATTCAATACATGGCTGGGAAATTATTGCAACGCGGTCGTTTTTTGAAATTCCGTAAAACGCGAAGGCTTTTTGTAAGTTTTGCGAATGGCGGAAGAAATCGGAGTATGAAATTTTATGCTTCCTGTTTTGAATGAACGAGTTTGGAAACGATTTAAAAAATGACTGAAAGCTTTTCATTGAGACCCTTTAATAAAAAATTAACTATATTTTAAATATGATAAACTAAATGTCAAGAATTGTGTGAATGTGAAACTTTTTGCGGAAAAATATTTTTTAAATGCACTTGAATATTATTTTTGTGCAAATATATCAAGTTCATAAAATTGTTTTTTGGTGTATGCACAACATCATACTATCTAATCCTGCATCAAGATCATCTGCTGAACTTTCAAACTATATCTCATTCGTAAATTCAATTCCAATGTTAACAGACATGGAAGAGCAATCTCTTCTAAAAGCGTTTCAGGGGGGCAATCAACTTGCAGGGAAAAAAGTTGCGGAGGCTCATCTAAGAGTAGTCGTTCGAATTGCAATGCAGTTTCAGAAGTATTACAACAATGTTTGGGATATCATTTCGGAGGGTAATATTGGTCTTTTAAAGGCGTTGAAGAACTTTTCTGCGGAAAAAAATGTGAAGTTTGTAACTTATGCAAATTTATGGATCAAAGCCTCAATTCAAGAATTCATTTTGAAATCGTCTTCAATGTTAAAAATTAGCATTGGTTCAAAGCAAAAAAAAGTTCTATTTAACCTTGGAAAAGCAAAGGCATCTTTGCGGAAAATTCACGGCGAAAATGGTGCTACAACAAAAAGGCTTTCAAACCTTTTCAGTGTGGAGGAATCTGAAATAATTGATATTTCAAACGCACTGAATTCAAACGGAAATTCCCTTGATGTTACCGTTGCAAATGATTCTGAAAGTTCGCAAACCGTTATGGATGTTACTTCTTCCGAAATTACGAACCCTGAAGAAAATTGTATTGCACAGGAAAAAATTGATGCACAAAAAGCATTGATAGCAAAGGGTTTTGCGAAACTAAACGAACGCGAGAAAACCGTTATAACAAAACGCTTTTTGGCGAAAAAAACCTCCACACTTCTTGAACTTGCAAACGAATTCAAGCTTTCAGTTGAAAGGGTGAGGCAAATTGAAGCGGAAGCTTTAAGAAAAATGCGTAAGGTTTTATAGCACCACAAAACCCTTGACAATTCCACCATTAAAATGCAATATAAAAGAAAATATACAATTCAATGGCACAAATTCCAACAAAAGCACAAGTTAAGGCACAAAATCAGATGAGAATCGTGAACAAGAAGGCTCGTTTTAATTATTTTACTTACGAAACCTTCGAAGCCGGCATTGTTTTAAAAGGTGCGGAAGTAAAATCAATTCGCCTTGGAAAGGTTGATATTTCCGAAAGTTATGTATATATTACAAAAGATATGGAAGTTGAAATTCTTAACTGCACAATACAAAACTATTCACACGCAACACTTGAAGCACAAAAATTTGAAACAAAACGCCCGAAAAAATTGCTTTTGAATAAATCTGAAATTGCAAAAATTGCAGGAAAAATTAAAACTGGAGGCTTCACCGCCGTTGCTCTTTCGCTTTATATCAACAAAAGGCAGAAGGTTAAAATGGAAATCGCTCTTGCAAAAGGAAAAAAATTACACGATAAACGCCAAACTCTTAAAGAAAACGATATTAAACGCCAAGAAAGACAAGAAATTAAGGAATCATCTAGGGTATAAAAATATGAAACACATAATTCTTTGCAATTTAGGCGGACCAAACGCCCGAAACCAAGTTCGTTTTTTTCTTTTTAACTTATTTCGCGATAAATACATAATTCCCCTGCCGTTTTTGTTTCGAATTATGCTCGCGTTTTTAATTTCAACGCTAAGGTTTAAGAAATCGACTAGGGAATATGACAAAATGGGGGGGAAAAGTCCAATTTTGGAAAATACTCAAAACCAAGCAAATGAATTGCAAAAACTTTTGGGAAATGACTTCAAAGTTCATGTTTCAATGCGTTATAATCACCCATTTACAAGCGAAATTCTGAAAAACATCGCCAAAAATTACAAGGGTGAAAAGGTAATTTTCCTTCCACTATACCCCCAATTTTCCCTAACAACATCACAATCTTCCATTGTTCAATTTGAAAATTTAGCAGAGAAAATGAAAATTTATAACATTGATTCCATTCGCCATTTTTACCAAAATCCAAAATATATTGAATCTTGCTTCCTTTGCGTAAAAAAAGCGTTGAGTGAATTTAAGAATCAGAATAAAACCGTGATTCTATTTTCCGCACACGGAATTCCTGAAGATTTCGTTTCCAAGATGGGAGATTTATACCGCACCCACATTGAAGAAACAATGAAAATGATTTGGATGAAATTGGAATTGGAGAATTTTGAAAACACCACACACGAATTGGTTTTTCAGTCAAGAGTTGGTCCAAAACAGTGGCTGAAACCATACATTCAAACCGTTATTCCAAAATATTCAGGGTGGAACATGGTTGTTTTTCCAATTGCATTCGTTTCGGAACATCTTGAAACGCTTGTAGAACTTGACGATGAATACCGTGAACTTGCACACGAATGCGGTGTTTTGGAGTATATTCGGGCGGGAACTCCA
>Ga0214919_10003678_pt1 | contig 22942 bp, 20 predicted proteins | sample LL1503_MetaG_FD_177994 | JGI IMG/M metagenome (GOLD analysis project Ga0214919, IMG submission 177994) | Freshwater microbial communities from Lake Lanier, Atlanta, Georgia, United States - LL-1503 | ecosystem: Environmental > Aquatic > Freshwater > Lake | place: USA: Georgia | collected... | reverse complement strand
CATGACACTCAAGGGTCGTCCAATGAGTGTGGAGGAAATTGCAGACACATTGCCGAATATTCCTGATCAGACAATCATCTCCACTCTTCGCTCCATGGAATCAAAATCATTGATTCGTACAGTGCGGACAATTAATGGAGAAATGAAAGAAGTCTGGGGATTAAGAACTATCGCATCTTGATGGTATACTGGTGTTGATGTACAGAAATCAATACCAGATTTACCCAAAAGCAAAGAAATCATCTACTCCGGACATTTCACTGCCACCTTTGTTGAAGTCTGAAAAAGAATGGCATGAAATACGCAGGGTCTTGTTTCTGGATGAAAGTTTGAACGACAGTGGTGCGGCATTTTACGAAAATGGCAAATATGTTGCACAGAAAGATGAGTCTGGCACTGATTTCGGACTCGCGCTTACCGTTTCTCCTCGTTGGGATAAACAGCGTAGATGTGTTGAGTTTGGCAATTGGCTTACTCGACTTATTGAGGAATTTACTCCAGAAGTCATTGTCGGAGAAAGTCATCCGTTCGCACGAGGAAGTCGGATGACAAGTACGGCAACATTGGACGCGCTTACTGGCATACGATGGATCACCATGTATGTCTGCGGCAAACATCAAACACCATATACGGAATTTTCCACCAACCATGTCAAGCTGATCATGTGTGGATCAAACACCGCTTCCAAGGAAGCAGTTCAACAAATGATTGTTGCTTCTGAGATATCATTACCTGAATATAGAAATCCTTCTGGTAAAATAAATGGTAATGTATGCGATGCAATTGCCTTGGGAGAGGTAATATCACGAATGCAGAGACAGGAGATATTATTGAAACAATATCAGCCAGTGATAGGAAAAGGCAGATCGCAAGTCGCAAGACGGTATGGCGCTTCTTAGAAAGGAACTCTCATGTCAACTTTATATGCCCCATCGTTTACAAACACTTCCGCAAATCATAAAGTTTCTATCGAACCCAAGACAATTGCCGAGGCTCAGATGCTTCAAACGCAGCTTCGAGAAGAATTGCAGAAGATTCGTTCTCAGATCAATGACACTCAGAGGCAATCAAAACTCGGTTGGTCAAACGAGGCGTATCGCGATTGGCGCAACAAGGCAGTTCATGCTAGAAACGTCAAGATGATCCAGCAGACAAAGATTCAGCAATGGATTCAGCATCAGCGTGCGAGCCGTGCTGTTCAGGCAGGATTGACCGAAGATCCCATCTTGTTGCTAGGAAGTCTTCTTGACCTTTTCGATCAAGTGACAAGCATCGTAAAGGTTCATCTTCAGCAGGAACAACAGGATTTTCTTGCTCTTGCTCGAAAAGTTGCGAATGACACAGAACTGGATCCTGAATAATGTTTTGCGGGCCGATCAATGTTGATCGTGTAACCGAAGGCATGCCTCAGCATCCCGCATTTGAAGACAGGAAACTCATGTGGTTGACTGAAGGAGATGAGTGGTGGTTTCGCAAAATCACCACTCCCTTGATTCCAAAAGCAGTTCCGAATTATGTACGAACACTTCCTGAAGTCAGGTATGTAGTTTGCGCTATTCGACATCATGAGGAAAATTTTGACGATGGTTTTGATTTCACCATGTGGATGCAAGTTGAAACCAAGGACAGGCAAGGAAATACGATTGAGATAAACAGTGTTATGTGTCTTCCTCCCTCGTACGTTGTCGGTGAGGATCGACTGGATAAAGCAGTTCAAGCCATAGATGATGCTTTTTCTCAGACATATATGAGCCACAAATGGATTACACAATATCCGTCTGGGAGTGTGACAGAATTGCTTCCTGATGCACCGGAGGAAATTTTTCTGTCCGAACTGGAGGGTCAAAAAGATGTCACTGAGCTTGAGAGCGTTTGAAGAAGCACAGCGAAGACGACTTTATCCTCAGAGAAATGGTGCCACCGGAGTTGCCTGCATTCAACGTGATCTGTTGCTTGCAATAAAGGAACTCAGTTCTGCGTCAGAACATCTTTGGTTGAGAGAAAAGACAAACATTGAAGAGAATTTTGCATTTTCTGGCCATCAAAATCCCAACATCATGCTCAACAATTCGTTCACTTTGCATCTCACCAATTCATTGGTGTTCATCATGAGAATAAGTGGTTCACTGGGTTTTGATGTTTCTGTTGCCGCCAAACAGGAGATAGAGAGATTGGAACTCTCAATCATATAAGATGGAACTCCCGGTATACCGGGAGTTTTGTTTTTATGCTGTATAATATATAGGGAGTCAAAATGTCAAGCAAGAATACACTTTTACCAAAAACACCTCTTGATTCTATTGCAAGAATTGTGCAAAAAGAATTTCAAGCAAAAGCAGAAAGAGAGATTATTGAGGAAACGAATATTCTCGCTGGCAAAAAGGTGAAGACTCGTACTGCACAAGTTCCCGAAGACATGGAGTTTCTTTCCGTGCCTATCAAGACTGGTTTTGAAAGCCGGAGGTCGATCAGGGGACTCCCCAAGAAAGAAAAACCATCTGGTCCTCCTGATGATCCAAAAGACTTTGTTGTTGAGGAAATAGAATCTGACGGATTCAGTCCTGTTCGTTCAGAGGGATCGATCTACGAAGATTTTGAGGATGGAACGCCCGGAGAGACGCCTCTGACTCCAGAGGAATCCGCATTGCAATTGGCGCTAGCTATTCGTAAAGGACATGAAAAGGGACGCCCTGATATTGATTGGCATTTGGTACGTCTCCTTTACGTTTATGGAGGATGGGGATACGAACGCATCGCTCTTGAGTGCAACATTGCTTTCAATCTTGTGCGGCTGTATGGCAGAAAAGGTCGATGGCCAGAAGCGCGGGAATTGTATCGGATGGAGCAGGCGCAAAGAATTGCTGAAAAGCTTGCCATGGAAGAAGATCGTTTGCAAGACTGGCAAATGATGAAGCGTCGTCAGGCAGGGATAGATGGGCTTACATGGTTTACCAAAGCTATTGCAAATCTTCGTGATGATGCAAGTCCGGAATCCATTGCCAAGCTTGGTGGACTTCTCGACAGAATGTTAAGTAGTGTTACCGGATTGACTCCAGTTGAGCAACCCATGGGAGGAGTAAATGTAAAAGTTGAGAACAACAGTATTTCTGTTAACAATTCATATCCTCCTAATTCACCGCAAGCACGCATTGCTGCTGAATGGGGCAAGAAATCAGGAGAGACTGATCAAGAGCACACCAGAAGACTCTCATTGGTGATTCGCGAGTTATATCTGGAGTGTGAACGATCAGGACTCTATGCAGATCTTCAGTTGTCTGTAGATAATCAACGTCAAATGAAACTTCGCAATCGTTTAGGTCTTGATCCATCTCAAGAAGTAGTTGATTCATCAGGTTTGATAATCGCATGATTGTCGAATCTCCATCGCTTGTCAGCGCAATTCCGGCCCCCGTTGCGCTTGAAGACGGATTGCGCAAGTGGCGCATAGAAAAAACAATTGATGATCCATTTGAATTCGGACGAATTTATTTTCCAAAATACTGGTTTCAAAAATCTCCTTCTTTTCATCAAGACATCATAAACCTTGCTACTCATCAAAATGAAAAAGAGTGGGAAGGAAAAATGAACCTCAATACGCTGGTATTGGCCGCCCCGAGAAATCACTCAAAATCTACCCTTATCAGTTTTCTTTATGTTATTTGGTCTCTTGTAACACAAAGAAAATTCTTTGTGGTTATCATTTCCGATATTGCTCGGATTTCTACTTCTCATTCCCGAAATATCAAGGAAGAACTGGAAAGCAATGATCGACTTAGGAATGACTGGGGAATTGTTCTTGGCAAGGATTGGGACGAGATTGATGGTTCCGTTCGCGGCGAAAAAGAAAAATGGACTGACGAAGAGTTTGTCATTGGATTTAAGAAGTGGGACAAATCAAAGAACATGTGGAGCGGAGAGTTGGAAGACCGGGCAAAGGTTCTTGCTCGAATGGCAAACAATCCTTTGCGCGGACTTCGATTTGGACACAGGCGTCCTGACTTGGTCATTGCCGATGACTTGGAAAATGACGAATTAGTAGACACGTCAATTCAGCGGGAAAAACTTGCAAATTGGTGGGACTCGGCTGTTGAGCCGATGATCGAACCTCCTCCGGTTGGCCAGATCATTCTGGTGGGCACGGTGTTGCATTACGGATCATTATTGAACAAGATGTTGCAGCGAACTGATTTGTATGTCACAAGAAGATATCAAGCGGTGACTTCTGCTGAAAACGAATTTGGACAGAAAATACAAGTGCCATTATGGCCGGAACGTTTTTCGCTTGAACGATTATCTTCTTTGAAAGCAAAAAATGTGCTTGCTTTTCAGAAAGAATACATGAATGATCCTCGTGATGACACCACAAGAACATTCAGAAGTTCATGGATACAATGGTATGACGCTCACGACATTGGATATCGACCCTCAAACAAGAGATGGTATTTTCGTGGAAAACAAATGACTTTTTTTACTGGAGTGGATTGGACTGTAGGAAAAGACGATCAATCAGATTTTTTTTCAATTATCATGGTTGGAAAAACAATAGATAACGACATTGTTCTTTTTGATATTGTCAACGAAAAAATGGATGTTGCAAATCAAATAAACAGACTGATCATGCAAAACCAATCCTATACAATTCAAATGAACGGCGTTGAAGGAAATGGTTTTCAGCATGTACTGATTCAACAAGTACTAAGAAAATCACTTGTTCCAATTCGCGAGATACGGCATCTTTCCCGGAAACGCAAACAAATCAGAATCGAAGGCATGTCAACATTGTTTGAACAAGGTAAAATATATCTGAGAAAATGTACAGAATCTGAAATTTCAAAAGACGAGCTTACAAATGATCCAAGTGCTGAGGATGGCTTTCATTATGACGAAACTCGATCCGTGGTAGTTCATCCTGAGTTTTGGAGTTTTTATGAACAGCTTATGACATACCCTCGTTCAGAAAATGACGATATGCTTGACGCAATGGAAATGTCTTTGGAAGTTTCAAAGAACGGCAGACGCGCATTTGAAGAAGTATTACTTATTTGACGGGAGATAAACGATGGCAATGCTTGTAGACATGTACGGGAGAGCTATTACTCCCACCCCTCAGCAACTTGATCCGAAGGAAGTCTTCAGCAAGTCCAACGTTGATGAGATGAAAAAAGAAGACGAGCGACGCCGTGGTCAATGGTTTTCAAATTATGGACCTTCCGTTTCTCAGATGGCTACCATTTCGGGTGCGCTTCGCAAACCAATGGATACTCCTCCATATGGATTGCTTCGTCAGGTAGCGCGAGAAAGCCTTATTGATGCGGCAATCATTGCAAGAAGAATTGAAGACACCAAGGGGCTATCCAGAAAAGTCATCGTACCCGGCAAACAACGTGGATGGAGAGTCGTACATCGAAGATTTGATGATCCAAATTTTGATTCAAATACTGAAGCCATTGAAAAACGCTGCAAGGAAATGGAACACCTTATTGCAAATCCCCATAAGGTTTATCACAAGACGTTCAGGGATTTTCTTACCATTGCTGTTCAGGAAGAATTGATCATTGATCGAAGGGCAATGGTGCTGAAGAAAGATGATAAAGGCCGCGTAAAAGATTGGTATCTGATTCCCGGAGACACTGTATTGCCTGTCCTGTATGTCTTGATGCCATGGATGACCAAGCGAGGCATCACGAACGAACGCGTTGCCCGCATGATGTTGAGCGAGGAATGGTCTTCGAAGACTGGACTGACCATTGACATTACCAACGCTGCATACGTGCAGGAAGTTGATGGACAAATTGTTGGAGCGTGGACAAAAGACGAGATAGATGTTGAATGGACAAACCCATCTGGTGAGTTGAACAGATGGGGATTTGGTACATCAATCCTTGAGCAATCGCTTCATGCCACATCTGCTTTGCTCAACATGTTCAATTTTAACAAGGACATGTTCAGGCCCGGATTTCCAAGCAGGATGCTTGTTGTATCTGGTGATTATTCATCAGAAGGCTTGGCTTCATTTGAACGGCAGATTCTCGGTCAAGGAGGAGCAGCTACTCCAAAAAGCAAGATGCCAGTTCTTCCGGGGCCAGAGAACATGAAGGCTCAAGTGCTTGATCTTTCTGCTACCCCAAATGATATGCAATTTGAACAATTTTTCCGATTGATGTCTTCTATCAAATGTGCGTTTTTTGGCATGCATCCTAGCCGGTTGAATCTTTCTGATCGTGGTCCTTCAGGATTCATTGTCGGTTCTGGCAATGCTACGGGAGAAATTTCCGAAACTATCAATGAGGAAGGATTGTATTCAATTCTGGAAAGCAATGCCGATTGGCTTACCCGCACATTGATTGAGCCATATTATGATGATCTGGTATTCATTTTTGATGGAATAACCCCACAAGATGAAGGGACCATGTTGAAAAATCTTCAGCTTGAATCTCAATGGAGCACCAAGAACGAGATTCGTTCACGTCGCAATCTTCCTCCTCTTACTGAAGAAGAGGGAGGATTCTCCATTGCAGATCCCATTTGGTTGCAAATTCTCAACATGAAGATGCAACAGCAAATGGCTGCACAACAACAGCAGGCGTACGAACAAGGAGACTTCGGTCAAGGCGGCCAACCCGGTGCACCCGCAGCGGGTGGTGCTCCGCCTCCGGGTGGTGCTCCGCCTCCGGGTGGTGCTCCGCCTCCGGGTGGTGCTCCGCCTCCGGGTGGTGCTCCGCCTCCCGGTGGTGCTCCGCCTCCCGGTGGTGCTCCGCCTGCTGGACCACCGCAAGGATAGGAGAAAATAATGGAAGAATACTTGTACGCTGATATGTCATTAAGCGAGATATATGAAAAACTTTCCAAGGCAAACAAGACGCCTGCTTGGCAACGGAAAGAAGGCCAGAACCCCAAGGGTGGCTTGAACGCCAAGGGAAGGGCCTCTGCACGCGCTGAGGGCCACAACCTGAAGCCTCCGGTCAAGTCTGGTGATAACCCACGTCGAGCTTCGTTCCTCGCGCGTATGGGCAATTCTCCGGGGCCGGAGTATGACGAGCATGGCAAGCCAACGCGGTTGCTGTTGTCGCTTCAGGCGTGGGGTGCCTCAAGCAAAGCGGACGCAAAAAGAAAAGCCAAGGCAATCAGTGCAAGATTGAAAATGAGCAAAGCTGGAACGGTTTCATATGACATTAGTAATTCATCTGATGAGGATGATCCATTGAATTGGAGACAGCCTAATCTCACCAATGAATACAATACTGAATTGAGCCCAGAACAAGAAGCTGCGTATCAAAAATGGGCAGCAATTCAAAAAGTTCCAACAAGTACCCATGATTACGACTTGAAAGGGTTTTTTGCAAATCAAGTATTTGGAAAAACGGATACTCGTGAACACGAGGGACATTTTGATGACAGGTGGAAAAAACCCAATCACATGACGTTTTCAGATCAGAGTCAATATGCAGAAGATTTGGATGGTACCTCAACAGGAGGAAGATGGATCGAACATCTTTCTCCAAAAGATGATCCAAATGGATTGGGTCACTACACCTTTGCAATGTCACGTCATCAAAGAATACCGGAACAAGCAATGCGAGGATATTTCCAACGCGAAGAACCACATAATTCGTTTTTTGAACCCATATCGCATACGATTCACGAAGGAGAAATTCCGTTGACTGACCAACACGTTGATCAGTTAATTGAAGAAGGAGTCGCGTATCCGTTTCTTTATGGCCTGCAAAAAATTAGTAATGTGAGGGATTTGGCACCCAATGGGCAACTTATTGGAGGGGTACGACTTGGAGGAGAAACGACAAATAATCTCGCATCATCCGAGATGAGTTCTGCTCCGGTTATCAAACCCGAAAGCCCTGACATGCCTGTTGTTCCTCAAACAGGGACAACGTTGAAAACACCAAAGGCACCTTCATTGAAAGGTCCGGGAGGATTTACTCCGCCCCCTGTTCCGGCTGGTCTGGGAGGGTTCACTCCTCGTCCTGTCTCTACTGGTCCGGGAGGCTTTACTCCTCCTGCTCCGTTGCCTTTGAAAAAGTCTTGGTTCAATGTGTCAATCCGGCGATTTGAATGATCATCATGCATTCCTGCGCACTGATTCATGTCTTTTTTTTGGCATGAAATCATTGGCATACAATTTCAGATCCTTGATCAGGATTGATTGACGCTGTCTTTCTGCCTCGCCAAATGCAATGATATCAGCAATTGTTCCATAAAGTTCCTGTGGAATATCCACTGTGTCGATGATCTTGAGTATGGAACGGTAATTCCGTATGAGCTGATCCTGGGATTGCCAGATGGCATGCGGACCATCATGATTGAGGCAAGAGCAATCCTTTGGATATTTCATCAAATGGGAATGGTCCTCAAGGATTTCCTGCAACATTTTCCTGAGAACGTATTTCGGGCTGATGAGAAATTTTTCAGTGATGATTTCGCTCATAGGTGTATTCCTTCCACTGTATTCCTCCAGAACTCCGGTCCACGAAAGAAACGGGAGAGAATTCCAACTCGACATCATTCCAAGAGAACGGAAAGAACGCATCACCGTCATCAATGAGCATGTCGATTCTTGAGATGTGCAATGTATTGCAGAATGGCCAGAAGATTCGATAGATTTCCTGACCTCCCATGACCACACAGGTTTCTTCTGAACGTGCGTATTTCGCCACAACGTCAGCGATACTGCTGTACACAAGGCAGTCAGGAGCAGGATACTCTGGCCGGGAACTGAGAATAATATTCGTTCTGTTAGGAAGTGGCTTGCGCGGCAAACTCTCATAGGTCTTTCTCCCCATGACAACAGCACGGCCTGACGTGACAGTGCGAAAACGACGGAGTTCTTCAGGAATGTTCCACGGTAACGTGTTGTCCCTTCCAATAACCAGTCGCTGCTGACTGTCTCCGGCGCAAGCAACGATCATCTCAATCAACGGATTTCCTTCCTAATACAGGACAGTGTCCTCAAACCACTTGGGTGTGCGCTTTGTCCGGCCAAATGACTTGGTGACAGATTCATTGAGTCCCATGGCTTCAGGACCGTCAGCAAGCCCGTTATTGTTTGGTGCAATGACGTGAGTTGTCGGACCATTGGTGTCTACTTCCGCATGACCATCCTGACTGTTGTCCCCATTGTTGGGATGAACATATGAACCCGATCCCGTTTTGCTTGTCATCTTTCGACGCCTGCCTTTTACCAGTTCAGTCAACAATCCTGTAACCATGGTATCAAGGGACTGCTGGTTTCTTTCCAGTGATTTCCTGATATTCAAATAACTCATTTCCCTGCCGCCTTTCTTTTCTCATCAAGATCTTCAAAGCTCTTGTGTTTGGTGCCACCATCATATGCCCACGCATATCCGGCCTTTACCAGCTGGTCGTTCAAGGAAACGGTTTCATCATCAATCACCAACGTGCCAAGAATCCTTCCGTATTTCTCGCTGGAGTCAGGCTTTTCGGTGCGAATGACAATCTTCTTGGCAGACTCAAGACGATGCTTGAGCCATTCCTTTGCCTCAAGGCCATATTTCTTTTCCTTGATGTCCGTGGTGCGACTTTCGGGCGTATCAATGCCGTTGAGTCGAACACGACTGGTAAACGATACGTCAAATCCAAGATCAATCTGCACATCAATGGTATCCCCATCAATGACTCCAAGCAATTTGTTTACCTTGTATTCATACATGACTTTTCCCGTTCCTTTTCATTACAAACAAGTATATCATTTATAGGAAGATCTGACGGGTCCACCTTCAAAAAGGGGTTTGTAAATGAAGGAAAGGCTCGGCGTGGATACAGCCCACAATGGAGTTTCCTTGGCCCATTCCTTGATCATGTCTGACTCCTCATACGTGACCCCTACGGCTGCTGAAGGCCAAGGGCCACTCCAGTCGTTCGAGATACCACGGATCATCGGCCAGATCTGGGAAGGAATTGAATCCTTCTCGTTCATGTAGCGATCATCCATGAGCTTCCACCACTCCCGTGTGTGCTCATCACGCCGGGAACGAATCACGCAATCGTAATACTTGCGGACATACGGTTCCTGCTCTGATGCGACAACGGACGGCACAACGGGCTCGGGAACAAACAATGGCAACGGCTTCTTCTTCATTACGACAGTAGCGGTGTCAAATCTCATGAGACAGTTCTCCCGCTACAGTATAGCTTGCCCTTCTCAATGATTGCGAGCACGGGATGCAAACTCGTTTTGGCGTTAGAGGCTCAAGTACGCTTTTGTCTCGTTAAAATTCTACTTCGTGGTAATCATCGTCTGAGTGCGGGGGGTAATCATCGTCTGAGTGCGGTTCGTATGCTTCATCTTCATGCCGTGATAAGAACGATAAGAACGCTTCTTGTTCGTCTTCTTCAGAGACTTTTTTGTGGTAATCATCGCCTGTATACCCTCCTTGCGCATACAACCGGGATAATTGCTGATGATGCAATCCCAAATTTATGAGGCCTCTTGTTCCCAAGGGATATTGGGAAGGATGAAGGCCAGTTCTTTTCAATTCATCGAGAAAGATCTTTCTTCCCGGCGGAACATTGGTCGCTCCGGGGTTTTCTCTCAGTTCCAACTGACTCCAAATATACTGCGGATCAAGTGCTGACAGATTCCCGTTGCTCGACAAATGCAGTTGATTTTTGTGGGCAGGATCGTAGTCTCCTGCAATTTCATGCAGAGGAGTCAGACGGGCAGCTGTCTTGAGATAATCCCAAGCACTGCCATCCTTGTAACGGGCAACGGGGTTTTCATACTTGGACAAGTCGGGAAGCGGACCTCCGCCGGATTCGCGCCATTTAACGTACTCTTTGGCGATGAGATCGGTCTGATGCTTGGCAAGGGCCCCAAGATTCAGGAACTCGCTGCCGTCGGTCAATGTGCCCGATTCAACATGCTGACGAGCCAATCTTACAAGTTTTTCTTTGTGTTCCTCGCGAATATAATTTCTATAAAACCTAGTGAGTGGATCCTCGTCTGAATCCGTCTCGTATGTAATTACGGGCTGTCTACTCAACAGTGGCATCCGGAGAGGTCGCCTTGTGACTGTTTCGGATTCATCCGGTGTTGGTCCGAACCTATCGATACCGAAACGTGCCGACCCGAACGGTCGCCTTGTGACTGTTTCGGATTCATCCGGTGTTGGCGGAGGTGTTGGCGGCGGAGGTGGCGGGGCAGGAGGTGGCGGCCTCAATGCAAATCGTCCGCTTGTAAGTGCTCGCCTTTGCGCTTCAGAAAATTCTTCACCAAGGTTTTCTGCTGGGGCTTTCCGCAACGCGGATGTTCTTGTCAAATGAAAAAATGCTTTCACTGCAAGTGTTCCTTCCTAAATTTACGGGCGCTTCTTTTTTGCTGGAGGACGATACACCCTGATGTCCCTGCCAGCAAGTGTTCCGCCAGCTACATTCCCTGCCTGCCTCCCTCGTACTCCGGCAATCGTTTCAGTAATCGGATCGCCGTATCTGATTCGTGGGCCACTTGGAACGACAGGAGTTGCTGCCGCCGCATCAGCCGCAGCGAGGACACGCGCAGCATCCGCGCGAGCCTTGATTTCACTGGCTCGTCTGTCCATATCTGCAAATCCTGCGCTGCTTCTGCGCTGAACTGTTCCGGGAATGACAAATCCGCTTTCATCAACCTTGCCGGTCAATGATTTCTTTGTTCCGTGATTGTGTTTCCGCGATTTTTCCAGTCCGTTATCAATGTCTCCTGTTGGAACCTTTGGCGGAGCAGGAACTTTCGGTGGCTTTATTGCCACTGGTGGTGGAGCGGGAGTTGCAACAGGAGGCGCAGGAGGAGCCGTGTTTATCGCATTGACTGCTTTCTGCAATCGTCGGATGGATTTTGCAATATCATCCTTGACTTCTTCCTTTTCTTCTTCGCGCAGATCCTTTATTTTTCTTTTCAGCTCTTGCTTGTGTTTCTTGATTCCATGATTATACTTGCCAACAAATTTGGGAACCCCGGGTCCAGTATGGTCACTATGAATACGTCTTGCTTGTTCATTTTCCTGTTTTTCAATTGCATCAAGTTCTTTCTGCGTGTAACGATCCATGCGGTCCCATACATGTTCACCGTTTTCCTTGAGTTCCTTGTCAACCAATGAAAGGATTTTTCTTTTGTGGCGATTTGTTCCATGATCATACTCATGCTCGACACCATGTTCTTCCTCGTCAATTTCCTCTTGATGAATTTTCCTTTTCTGGCGATTTTCTTCTTTTGCAATTGACGAACGCATTGATCGCGCAAGCGGAGAAGGAGCAGCAGGAATATTGTTCGAATCAACAGGAGGGGATTCTGCAGACGCAACATTAGGCGCAAACAGAGAAGACAATCCATCGGCAAGATAATTGAACGCTTTTTCTTCTGCAAATTGAGGTTTTGGTGGCGGTGGAGGACCAGCTCTTTCCACAGGTGGAGTTACCTTTGTTTTTTTAGGCAATTGCGAATAGGAAATTGGAGGTTTGCTATCAAAATTATTGTGAATGAAATTTCCAATTTTTTTGAAAGGACTATTCTGGATAATCGTATTCTTTGTTCCGTCTGCGTTTCTGATTGCAAGAAATGGAGTGGAATCATCATCTCCTTTACGAAATGCAGGATGTATTGCTTTTTCAAACCATTTCATTTTTGTTTCCTTTTTAAAAATTCAATGCAAGATAAGTATATCGAATCAGTGTCAATAGCCAGTGTCTTTCAAAGAACGGCGTTTCAAATGAAAGAATGACTTTTGTAAAGAACGGATAAGCATTGATGGTCCCGGATTATCGGGATCATGTGGCACAGGAGGAACATCTAACACATCCATGCCAGCCCACGGATCATCATTTGGATCTGGTTCATCAATAAGATCCAGACCGTAATGTTGATCATTTGCGTTTCTTTCATGTTCATCTTGAGTTGGGGTTCCTAGCACATATTTTCGTGTAGCAACACGAGGCGGAAAAGCACCTCCCGGAGTGTTTCGGCCATGCATATGATTCCAAACATCATATTGAAACTTTTCTCCTGAAGGTGGCAGATCAAATCCATAGTTTCTTTGTCCCGGAACAGGGCCATCAAAAAGATGCCTTGGGTCAACATGCCTGTATGTTCCGCCAGAAACACCATTGTGACTTCCATGCAATAAATATCCCGGAGCATCAATAGTTCCTGCAACAGCTGCTTGACTTGGTTGTACACCAATGTAATCAAAAGGACCTGTTATGACTTCTCCGCTGTCAGTATTGCCCGCTTTTGGATATCCGCTTCGAACATATATTTTGGTATTACGCAAATTCATGCGTCTTTGTCTGTCTTTTTCAATAATTTCTGCATCAGAAAGGGTTCTCGTGCCGTCTTTCCAGTCTGTCTTAAAAACTGGAAATTTCATTTGCAGCATTGTTGATGCAAATGGATGAGCAAGCAGAAGCAATTTGTCTGCATCCATTTGATCTGCATAAACGTTTTTAAGATCTGGATCGTTCATTTCTTCTGGAGTAAGAAATGTGTTTGTATCTTCACGAATAAACATTCCATCATAGGGATGGACGGCTGATGCTGGCAGTAATCCTCTTAAATAGAGAACGTTTGCTACCGCTCTATTTATCTTGGCTTCATATTGACCTTTCCTTGTTGCTGGATATTTACTCGCATATTCTGTAAATGCATCGGGATCAAATCCGGGAACAATTATGGTCTCTAGTTTTGCGTTTCCTGTTCTGCCATCCCAATTTTCAGGAGTAGCTACCTTAAGATCTTGACCACTCGGCTTTGTTGTACTTCCTAACGGATGTGTATGCATTGAACCAATATATGAAATGGGATATTGATGAGCCCCTTCTCTTCGTGGGCTCCACAAGCCGGGATATGTTGCCTCAATCCTGCGAATGATATCACCATGATATTTAGCAGACTCATCATCTGTGTGATCCAATCTGAGAGTCGGAAGGAAAATTGATGTTCTCACTGATCGATCATCTCGTGGAGCTTCAATGGTGTCCCAATAATGAAATAATGGTATGGATCTGCCTGTGTCTGGATGACTGAAATACAGTCTGTTTCCATAATCATTTGCTCCTCGTTCCCGACTCATTCCAAGCCGGATATTTGGTTGCATTGCCGAGGCAACAGTTCCTTGAACAATTGCATCTCTTTTTTTCAGGAATTCAGGTTCATAAATGACTCTTGGGGTCATTTCCAAAAGATGATCATCTTCTCCAACAAGGGATTTTGCGGTGTCACCGGTAATACCATGTGCCTGTAAATATGCATAAATGTCATCAATATAATGCCAATCTTCTTCGCTTTTTGGATCAAGAGGCTCGTACGGTGGAGGATTGCTTGATACATCATGTGTAAGCCTTGATCCTTTGGGACACAACGCTTGATACGCAGGATACAATTGACTCAATGTCCAATGACGCCCACTGCCTGCGAGTTGCGCAGCTGTTCTTCTGTCACGGGGTATGTTCTCTCCATCGGATCCTGTAACAGCATTGTTGGGAACCCATGATGTTAGCCATTCGGGTGTTTCAGCTTTGCGAAACGCAAAATGCCGTGCTTTGTCAAACCAGTTCATCGTCAGTTATTCCGTGAAAAATGCAAGGAAGATGTGCGGGTCAAATGAAAAAATGATTTTTTCATTTGAGGAGGAGGAAGCATTTCCCCAGAAGGATTTTGCTCCGGAAGATTTGGTGTTACACTTTCCGGATGTGTTTCCCACCACAGGGATTTGTCTCTGGCGTGTCCTGCCACCGAGGGATTCCATTTGAATTTTTCCAATAGCTCAGCGGTTGATTGCAATTCCCTTTTTGCAAGTTCTATATGTAGTTCAGCATAATCATCAGATGGGTCGTCATCATGCCTTGAAAACGAGCCATCATTATGTCTTTCCATTTCTGCAACTCTTGCGCGTAACACTTTTATGCGATTTGTCAACAATCCGGGAGCGTTTCTGACAAGAGACACACTTAAGTCATCGGGTGAAAGACGATACTCCTCTGCAGAATGAGCAAATGGTCTTGTAGGATCTGCACCTGCTTCTGTTGCTTCTTGGTGTTCGCGAGCGCGTTGTAATCCGGCAGCAAATGCATTACGATGTGCATCTTCTCCTAGCGTGGAATCTCCTTCTTTAAAATGAGGACTATGGATTGCCGCCCTAAGCAGTTTCACATCTTCGTCGTCAAAATTCTGCCCCGGTATGGATTTGAGTGCCTGAGCAATTGCTTCTTCTTCCTTCCTCGCTACTTCAGGCTGATGCCACGATGAACCAGTTGACTTGTATTGATCTTGTTCAAAGTTGCCCGGATAGTGGTGTTCCCAATCGCGCGCTAAATAATCATCAGGATATGGCCACAATTCATTTGCTTCCGTTCTCAAACGAGGTTCCGAATCAGGAAACCGATATAATTCGTCAGGGCCATCATTTGTTTCATAAAGTTGTGGCGGCATTTGCCTCAAGCCGGTTCTTTGGGGTCTCGGACTACTACGCCATCGTCCATGATAATTGTCATTGATTCCTCCTTCGCCTCTTCTTCTTAAATCCAAAGACACGTTTCTATGATGAGCCGAAGCAGCAGCATCATCTTTTGCCAATGAATGTTGACGACCGTTGGTTGACTGAAAAAGCGCGTCGTGAGATTTCATGTGATCTTTTGCCTGATCCTCTGTTGAGGCATCATGCATGGCAGACAAGCTCGTAATCAGTTCTGCGGTCTGCCTTGCTCCTTCTCTTTCTTCAGCTTCTCTTCCGCCAACGTCTTGATAGGCTCTATCAAAATTTCTTATTCTGTCGTAGATGTGTTGTTTGACGCGTGCTGCTTGTCGCTCCAAACCGTTTGGATCTGCTTCTGGATCTCCATATTGCGTTAGGAATCCATTGCCGTCAGACTGATAACCATCATCATCTTCACTCAACCCCAGAGAAATCCTTCCTGAATTATCAAGCGAATCTGTCCTAGGAAATATCTTCAATGCTTTTTCCCAATCCTCTTGATTCACTCCTTCTGGAGCAGGATATTCATGCCCAACAAGATCAACGAGATCTGCCCATCGTTTTGCACGAAAAGCGCTACTTTTGCGAACTGCTGGTGTCACCGACAAGTCACGGGCGGAATGCCAGCGAGCAACGTCAGGATCGGAAAGAAGCCTTGCTTGGTCCCATGACAACGCTACATGAGAACGGGTATACATTGGATCTTTTCTTCTGTCACCCACTGTTGGAGTCAAATGACCGGGTGTTGCTCCTTGTTGATCCAAAGTGGACCGTTGCTGTCGAGGATCAAGAACAACGGAACCACGTTTCATTGCCTCGATGTTTTCCGCAAGATATCTTGCACGTTCTTCGGGAGAATGCGGAGCAGAAAACAATCTTCCTTCAAAATCCCTAATCTGTTCTATTTGAGTAGGGTCTTCACCTTCTATGTCTACATCGTGAGCCATCGTGGATATTCCGGGCATTGTCCACCCCATGGGGCCTGCGGCATGTTTCTTTTGTTCTTCTGAAGGCTCGACAAATTCAGGTCGTTCCTGTCTGGATCTATCCCAAATAATTTTGTTGGCAGTCTCTCTTTTCTGGTCCAGCACTTCTCTATCGTAGAGCTCTTTCCTTACTTGTTCAATTTCTTCAGGCGAAGCAGGCCCTGTGAGTTTCTTTCTCCTGCGTCTATACTCTGCCTCTTGTTCTGCTCGATGCTGTAGCATACCCAGCATTTGGTAGCGCTGGTCCGGATCGGGGTCTTCATACCTTGCGGAAACAATATCTTCTGCTGTGTCTTGCGCAGTTTGCAAATCGATGAGCGACTGATTGTGCGCCTGCAACCCTGACTTTCCTCCTTCGCGAATGGCGTCAGGACTCCATTGCCGTCGAGGCATTGGACCAAACGGAGAGGGTGCCTCGGAAGGATTGCGAATATGTGCGGCAACATCTGGATGTATCCAGTCATTGGAAGGATGTCCATCAAGCCATGACAACACAAATCGCACTTTTCTTGGCTGAGGCGAAACCCCTGCCGGGAAAACCCTCTTGCCTTGTAATCTTTCATGCCAGCCTTCTTCCTGATCGTAGTCATTGTATTCCTCGTAATCCTCGTCACGCGGCAGTATTCGACCATGAAACATTCCTTCAATGACTGGTCCGATATGCTCTTGTTCCGGATGCGTTATCTCGACAATCTTTCCCATGCGTCCCGTCAATGGATTACGAACGAATCGGGCTCCATGTTGATCTTTGTGACTCAATACTTCAAGGTTTGTATGCTGGTTCAAGTATTGCGGATGTTTTTCGTAAATATCGGCAAATCCGGCAATGCCTTCTGCAGCATGAACGACTTCCTCGATTTCCTGCTCGATTGCTTCTGCTTCAGGACCAAGCACGTCTTTCACTCCTCCCGTCACACCTCCCGTCACGGTTTGCGTGATTGTTCCAACCGGGTTGGTAAGAAGTCGTGTCACATTCTGCCTTCCAAGGGCAACGCCTTGAGCAACACGCCTTCCTATGTCATGGCGACGCAGAGCAAGTCGTGGATCCCTGCCTGCAAGCAAATCGGCAAGGGCTTCGATCAGTATCGGCTGCTCGGATGGTTTTGCTGGAGTTCCAGAAACTGGAACTTCAACTGCTCCTGTTTGCGCAGGTGCCTGTCGTGTCGCCTCTCGTGTCGCCTCTCTTTGCCGACGCCTCTGTGATGCGCTTGGCAACGGCTTGTTGAGAGTCTGACTTAGTCCCGAAAGCCATTGTTGGAAACGGCTTGGAGGAGCTGCAGGAACGGGTGGCCCCGGTGCAACATCGGGAGCTGATGGATCTGACGCAGCTGATGGTTCATCGGGTAAGGATGCACCGGCAAGTGCGTCAACGCCTCGGCGTGCAGCGCCGATGCCCGTCACTTGTCCTCGTGTTCTTCTGGTTTGATTCGCGTACGTTTCAACTCTTTGTACGGCTGGGCCAGCAAGCCTGCCAAGTCCTTCAAGAGCCTGCCGATTGGCTTCCTGCACCTCAGGATTGGTCAAGGTATCCTTGACTGCTCCCCGTACTGCGCTTCCCAACCCGGAAACCGCACGTCCTACCGCGGGAATGACAGTATCGGTTGCCACATCAAGAGCTCGCCCAACTCCTCTTGCCCCTTGGACAATAGTGTCACGAGTTCCTGCAACGCGTTGCTGCCGTGCAAGTTTTGCCATGTCCTCTGGCGTTGCCGGACCACGTTCTTCCCTGATTTGTGAACGATCTTCAGCTTTTCGCAAAACAGGATGTATAGCCTTATCAAACCACGGCATAGTTGTTGTCCTTTTTGAAATATCCTCAAGGACAAGTATACAATATCGTTATCAAATGGAAAAGGCTATTGATGGAAACAATGCATGCATGAGCAATGATGCCAAAAGATACATGCAGCCAATGACAAGGAAATGAACAGGCTTCATCATGAAGCAAGTTTCTTGGTTCCGCATGGCAATTCACCACTGCAAGGAGTAGGTTCCGGTTTGCCAAGTCCCCTGCGGGTTGTCGCGTATTCCAATACCGTCGGTGTCGGAACCTTTTTCATTTCCACGTAGGTATTGCGTGCATAATCCATGCACTCGGCATAGCTGAGTTCTTGCGGTTTCCTTGCCCGCATGTTGGTTTCATTGCAAAACGAGGCGAACAAGAACTGTTGCTGTTCCTTGATTCGGACCAGCTCGGATTGCACATCCTCTGTTGCGCGTGCCTGCACATCAATGTGAGACAAAATCCTGCCCGTTGCGGTGACCATCACCAATGTCAGCGTAATCATGGCAAAGAACATCAGTAGTTTTTTCATCATCTCTTTCCAAGTACAGAAACACTGAACCAGCTCTTGGCTGTTTCCCGACGGAAAGCAATATCCGCTGGTTCAGTTCCTCTGGATGGTGGCGGATCAATATCACGTTCTGTGGCACCAAAGACCTCGGCTATGCCGGGTGCACGCGGAATGAGATCACTCCCGGCGTGCCCAACAGGATTTCGCATCAGGTGCCCACTTTCCGTAACTTGCGGGCCTGCCGTGTAGTGCTCTCCCGGAATCAGCGATGGGCCATGAATGCCTCGTCCAAATTCATCCGGAGTCAACGCATAGCCGCCTTTTTTTGCATCATAGACAATGATGTTGCGAGGATCCATGACACTGATGCGTGGTTGTTTGTCTGCACCGATTTCAGAATACATTGCACGGGTATGCGCAGTTCTTCCATACGCACTTGCATCAAGGGCATCACGATCTCCGCGTACTGGCTGGCCGTTTCCCGTGCCTGCAACAGCGGTGAAGCCTTCATATGGTTCTTCCGTTTCAGGACCATATGGATACATGATCAAATTCAAGGGAGAGTTGGCTGCGGCATTTTCCGCAATGTACAGGTCTGGAGCAGAAGGTTGCGAACCAAACGCCGAAGGAGGATGCGAATGCATCATTCCAACCGGAACCAGTCCATCACCTGCTGGATACGGCCACATTGCCATGGCATTTCCTGCTTCATGTGGTTCATCTGACGGCTTGAAATCCCGGACAACAAGGAATTTGCGACCTTGACTATCCTTGAATGACTCACCACCCAAGGAACCACCGCGTTCATCGTATCCATAGGGCATGCCATCGCCACCTTCCCGATTGCCCATGCTTTCTTGCTCATTTTCACGAGGGACTCTTCTTGCGCGATGCGCAGCCTTGTTATGAGCAAGCATGCGCTTGTATGCATCCGAGGACATGAGTACCAATGGATGCGTACTTCGTGCATCACCACGTTTTGCCTGAGCATCAAGATGCTGGCGATACTGCGAGGCAAGGTGACCAAGTCCTATGGATCCAAGCACATCCTCAAGTTCCGCATTTTGAGGCGGAAACAAGCCTTCGTGTGTCGGACGCTCAGCTTCAATGGCTCTTCCCCATGATATTTTCTTGCTCAGCGCAGGATTGATGGAAACACTGAACCAGCTTTTTGCACTAACGTCAGGCAATAGTGTCGGTGGAGGAGAATAGATCGGAGGAGGCGTCGGAGTGGCTGATGGCCGTAAAGTAGCTTTGGGGGTTGATTGGGTCACAGTTCGACGGATCAATCTGGGCTTTGTGCTGACCTCTGGAGTGTTCGTAATTGTTGACGCGGGTGCTTCGGGTGCTTCGGGTGCTTCGGGTGCTTCGGGTGTTTCGGGTGTTTCGGGTGATGGAGTTGAACGGAAACGATTTGTTATGTCTCGTCCCATTGCGTTTGCACTTGCCGCGTCCCTTTCCGACGCGGCCATTTGCGCTCTTCCATACATCAGAGCTCCTTTCCCGGCAGCTCTTCCCGTTTCTTGGAACAATCTTTCCACTCCGGTATCACCACTGAATGTCTGTCCATTTTCCTGTGGCGGGATACTTTCACTGTCGTCACGCAATCCGGCTCCCACTTGAAAACCATGAACCATGTTCATTACCGGACCCGCAGCTGCTAGACCAGCTCCGAGCGCACCACCAACACCTCCCCAACCTACTTTGTTTGCTATTGCAATGGCTGGTGGTATCGCAGCTGCTGCCAGTCCAATCCAGTGTCGGGCGTCAAAATCTCCAAGATCTTTTCTCAATGGTTCGTACGATCTGCTCTTTTTCATGCTTTTCCTCACTTGTTGATGGAGTGGAGGTCCGTAATATTCCGGACTGAGGATTGACCAGAGAAGATCATGGGATCGTGCTGCATCATCCATGGAAACTGTTTGATCCATAATCCCCGGGTAGTATCCAATCGGAACAGGAACACCAAGATGAGATTCACCACTGTGATACTCTGGCCTTTGAAAATCAGGCATATTGCGAAGTATCCGGTTGTCATACACAAAACGTGCTCCAACGTGCGGAGTAAGCATTGCTTCTGTTCCGATCATGCCCGTTTTCAGGTAATCACCAAAATTCCTCTCAAGTTTTTCGGCCAATGCTTGCGTGGGTTTCCGGCCTCCCGTGTAGATGGTGTAGTTCTGGTAAATGCCTTGTTCTGGCCACTGTTCGCCACCACTCCCACGTTTGAACGATCCCATTCTTTCAACGCCGGGAGCACGTGGAATTTTTAGCTGGTTTGCCTTGTTACCGCCGATATTCGCGTATCCGCCATATCCTTGCGAAGCAAGGAACTTCATGATATGGTCATCAAGATCATCAGGTTCACTACCCAAATCCCTGCCGGTATTCAATCGCAACTTCCAGCCAGTATTGTCTTGAGCAGCATTGACAGAACCTTTTCCGGGAGAAAAGACAAGATCAGGATGAGCAGCGGTTGCCATGAGATGCCTGACCGTACCGCGGATCATGTGCGGGTCATGAGGCATTCCCCTGTCTTCCAGTTGTCCAATGACATGATTGCCAACCTCAACCGGATTGGGAGGACTCCATGGATCCATAGGTAATCCCGGAGGAAAAGTAGCAATCATCCTTTCGCGTATTGGAACTACTATACTGCGATCTTTGCCCTGAGACTCGGCCATGGCTCATATCCTTTCAACTGGAATTCCTTGGGATCAATGGTCACCAGCTCATCAAGCGAATGGAACGTTGGCAACACCAACTCGGGCAATGGCTTGCTCGTCCGCTGAATCTGCTCACGCATTTGCGGAACATGATTGAGATAGACATGCGCATCACCAAGGGACATGATCACATCACCCGGCATCAGGTCGCATAATTGTGCCACGATGGAAAGCAGCAAGGCATAGGAAGAGATATTGAACGGAAGACCAAGGAAGACATCCGCACTCCGCTGGGTCACCTTCACATGCAGCACGCTTTTCTCTGACACATGAAACTGGAAAAGGAGATGACAGGGAGGAAGGGCCATCTCGTGCAACTGTCCCACATTCCATGCGCTGACGATGTGACGACGGCTCTCCGGGTTCTCCCGGATGCTGCGGATCACCCGGCTGATCTGGTCAACCGTTCCACCCTCGTAGTTGTCCCACGAACGCCATTGCTTGCCATAGACCGGCCCGAGATTTCCCTCATCATCAGCCCACTCATCCCAGATGTCCACGCCTTGGTTCTGAAGCCACGTGACATTGGTGTCCCCACGCAGGAACCACAAAAGCTCCGCAACCACGAACCTCCATGCAATCCGCTTGGTCGTGACAATCGGAAACCCATTGCGAAGCGAATACCGAAGTTCACCCGGAGAAAAGAGCGAGTACGTGCCTGTGCCTGTCCGGTCACCACGCAGTTCACCGAACTCCAGCACCGATGTTGCCAACTTCAGATACGTATCCATCATGCACTCCATCAAAAAAACGAAAACATCACCAACACAACGAAACTCCAGAACACCAATTGCTGCCAACCCGAAAGTTCTCCCGTTCTTGCCTGCAAGTTGACCGGGCGCTTTTTCGTGTACCATCTCCCTCTCGCCTGTGCATCCCAATACATCTTGGGTTCGCGATATCGTTCGACAGCAACACGATTTGCGGCATCACGCGGAATATCCGGATTTCCAAACGATTGCATCATTCATTCCTTTCCAGTATACCATTTCAACTATTCAACAATCATGAGGTTCGCGGCAATGATGCTTGGCTCATCCTCACGCATGCGCACGGTTCCTTCAATCAGCACCATCTGATCCGGTTTCAGGAACGACGCATACCTCGCGTAGATCGATCCAAAGAACACACAGGACAGCTTGCCGAACATGTCCTCCATGTCCACGAAGGCCATGGGCTTGCCGTTCTTTTGTACGTGCGTCTTCACCTTGGTCACCATGCCGCCAATCACCACCTGCTCATCTGCCATGTCGCCAACCTGAAGGCTGGTGGCAGTACACCGCTGGGCAAACACCTCATTCGCCAACGGATTCTTGGTCAGATAGAATCCGAACGCCTCCTTCTCATAGGCCATCAAGTCCTGATCGGACATCGGCACGTAATTGCGGAAATCCTCCGCCCCGAACATGGACATCTGACCCGGCTTCCGTGCCTTCACCTGAACGGTCATCGCATCAAGC
>Ga0214919_10003675_pt1 | contig 22945 bp, 43 predicted proteins | sample LL1503_MetaG_FD_177994 | JGI IMG/M metagenome (GOLD analysis project Ga0214919, IMG submission 177994) | Freshwater microbial communities from Lake Lanier, Atlanta, Georgia, United States - LL-1503 | ecosystem: Environmental > Aquatic > Freshwater > Lake | place: USA: Georgia | collected... | reverse complement strand
CTCCAGACTTATCTTCCATAGTTTTATCTATAGGGAATTTCTTTATTGGACTCTTATTAGTTTTTGTAGCAATGATTTTACCATTGTCTTCTCCTATAGATAATGTAACATATTCAACTGGATATTCTCCATCTTCTATACGTTTAAGTTGATGTGATATTAAATGTGGTGGAAATACAGATTCTTTTCTTGTAGCAAAAGCTTCTTCAATGTTAGTTGGTTTTTGAGATATACGTAGCTGGTATTGTTCTGGACTAAGATCTTTTTTCCATTGTTTACGTTCTTCATAAATTGCTTCTAAAGCTTCATTCACTAAAGAATTTCCAAATGCATCTATATAAGGTGGCATACTCCATTGTTCAGGAATAAAAAGTCCTGTTTCACCTATTGTCTTATTACCATCTAATAAATCTGTAGTGACAGCTTGCATGCTAAATTTGTGGGGATACAAGATCATTTCTTTTAGAGGAATACATTGATCTAAATCACCCACAGATCCAGCAGCAATAAATGTTCCTGTAGTCACCATACCAGATTGTAAGGCAGGTCTCATAAACTCATATGTGTCCATCATCTTAGGAGCAATACCTGCTTCCTCATGAAAGAAATAAGTACAATTATGAGTGGTAGTACCATCTTCTAAAACATATAAATTATCTTCACATTCAAAACCAAAATATTCATCAATACCATTAAGTGTTACAGTAATATTACTATATCTGTTTTTATTTTTAATACCGTTTTTTAATGCTTGTTTCCTTTTAATTTTAGTAGGAATATCTGTTATATTACCCGTAATATTTATTCTCCATCCTTTAGTTATACTATTTACTACAGTTGATTTTATATTATCAGATTCAACAATGTGTTTATGAGCATCAAATCCTGTTAAAATACATAAATGTTGTAAATCATTAGCAAGTTGTTCATTATGTAATGTTATTTCAAAACGATTTTTTTTATGATTTAAATAACCGTCTGTATCCAAAATACCAGCTAAAAGATTTAATCTTTGTTGTTTAGATGATTGAAAATAAACATCAGGAATATGTTTATTTTTCAGTCCTAATTCTAACATTTTTGTTTTATAAGAATCATCTCTTTCTCTTTTAGTAAGGTTTCTTGTACCAAAATGTCCTTCCCACATAGAATCATTATAATCTGTTCTATATAAATTTTTATTTTTTTTACACAAAGGAATATTTAACTCTAAAGATTTTTTTTCAAGCCATTCCCATATTTCTATATCTTTTGTTTTATTTACTAAAATAGTAAAATCATATTTACAACCGTCACCTAAATACAATCCTAAATAATAAGGATCTATAGAAAGATTTTTTTCTTCACCAATTAAACCTTTAAACTTTATTCCTTTTAAAAATCTTTTCCTGTCTTTTGATAAATTATTAAACTCTTCAGTTTTAATAATCCTATAATCATTTTTATTTTTTTCCCATAATAATAATTTATGTTCTCCTGTTACATTATAAGTGATTCCTTTACTCTGTTCTACTCTATAAATATCAGATGATCCATTAAATAACTTTAATACTTTTTTAGGGTAGCCATCAAAACCACATACTAAATCATTTATTTTAATTTCTTGAATTTTTTTTAATGACCCATCACTCATACATATTAAAGTGTCTTTTGTATGACAGGGCCCTCCAACACCATTAGTTGGATCTTTCTCAAATGATGTACCAGTGATGATGGATTTATTTCCTTTGTATGTATCACGACCACCAATTCTCACTTTAATCCTTTGTTGCCATGAAAATATCTTATCTGGTTCTGATGGTCTATACCATGCAGTGTGCTCATTTAAGAAATTCCTATATTCATTTAACATCCTCCAAGATCCTTTCTCAGAAATGTAGTCTTTAAGACTAGCTCCTATTTTATTTACAGATCCTTCTTCAAACCAATAAGCATTTATTAGTTTACCCATATGAAAATAGGAACTAGCTATCTGACGTTTTTTTAATATAGGACAATGTTTATAATTAAGTTCTGCCTTCCATTCATATAATGCCATATGATATTGAGCATCCCTCACTTTAGCAAAGTCAAATCTTTTTTCTTCCTTATCATAAATAGGAAGAAAATTCAACCACATATAATAATCTCTAGTGAGATACCATGTTTTACCTTTATTCTTAAAGATTACACCATTCTTACATTTGTTTTTTTGGTCATCCCAATACAATACATAATCCTTTGACCTAAAAGGTACATTAGTATAATATCCTTGTTTTTGAAATTTTCTAGCTTCACTATTAAATTCAAAACTCATTTCATCAAACCCATATCCTTTATCAGGACCTGCATCAATAAAAATAGAATTTACAAATTCTTTATATTCATCTCTTGTATTAAAAACTGTGGTTGTCCAAATGTTGTTTTCAAATGTAGGGATTTGAATATAATAATTATTTTCTATTTTATGTTGTTGCATGTTTTGATTTTATGTATCTAAGGAGTTTGTCCATACTGGGAGCTGAGTAAATGTTGGATCCTCCCACTCCGTTAAGATATTTGACATAGTTGTCTCTATGAAATCCACTCCATACTCTAGTGTAAGGGTTGAAGTGAAACATCCATTGTTGTAAATATTCATCTTTTACTACCATATTATTGCAATGTCTCTTTCAGAAATCATCATTTTTGTTGACAAATCATCTAATTCAATTAAATCTGCTGATTGTAAAGAATAAGAAGGTACATATACACTATCTCCTACACTAACAGAAGTTACTTCTGAGCCAATAGCATACACTTCTAAATGTGTCCATTTTTTCATCATTTCTCTTTCCAATGCATCTTCCATTTCAGGAGAGATTACAATTGTTGATTCTGGTTTTACTGGTTTTGTAATCAAAACTCTTGTTCCAATTAATTTTTTCATGTTTGTTTTTGTTTTTAATTTATTTATTATTGATCATAGCTGAGACGTTGAGCCCCTCTTACTGTAGCTTGTTGTTCATCTTGTAAATCTTTTAATACACCTTTAAATGATTGTCTTACAGATTCAAAGTTTTTGGCTGCATTTATTAGTGCTGTAATATTACCATCCCTCCCATCTGTAATTGCAGTGTTCTCCATATACTTTGCAAGTTTGTCTAACATTCCTTTAATACCCATATAAGCTCTCACTGTAGGAGTGTCATATAAAGATTTAGTTACATCTAATGCATTTTGTATAAGCTCATCATCTGAATCAAATTCACCTCCAACCTCTCTTCTAATTAATTCTTCTTTGTCATTTTCTGGAACATCAAAAAAAGGATTAAATTCTGGATTGGGACATGATAGGTAAAATAAATAGGCATATATATTTAAATATTCATCAGGATAGGCATCCATTATTTTCTTATAACATAACATTGTATAACAATGCTCTGTAGGAATTATCTCCCCATTTAGTACATCAAAAAGCCTTATCATAATCTTAGTATTTTATTTTCATCTTTACTCAATTCAAAATCATAGAATCTACCTACATCACTATCTCTTGATACAAAGTATACAATGTCTCTTGGATTAATAAGTATACCAGTGATAATTCCCATATCTTGTTCTTTATCAGTGATTACATATACATGATCACCTATATTAAATTTATTATTTATTGTCATATTTTTAAAAATTGAGAAGCTTGTTGTTCATCATCTATCAAATCTATTACATAATGTCCATTTGTAATTCCTGTAGGAGTGAATTTCATTTGGGTTACATGTAAATCATCTACACCATCTGTAACAAAAGTGTTAAGATATTTCTCTTTCATATCTTTTAAAGACATGTTAGGATGGTCTTGTTCAATAGTCCATTGATAATCATTTTTAATGATTGTTTTTACATTTATTTTGTTCATCTTTTAAATATTTAATAAGTGTTACTACTTCATCTTTTAAATAAGGTACAGTGTATTGTACAACTTCTTTTACAATAGGATTACCATCATTGTCTATTGCTGTCACTGGATTACCATACTTATCCTCACCAGATTTTTCAAATATAACATGCTGAAGTGTTAATGTTCCAGGTTTATATAATGGATTGTGCTTAATAATAATATACATATAAACACTCAATTGTAGTGCATAATGATTAAAATTACAATCATCTAAATGTTGAAGTGGAGGTAACATTTTCTGACTAACACCATCCCATGATGTAAAAGATTCTAATTTTATTTCTTTATTAGTTTTATAATCTATAATATTAACCTTCTTATTAACCACTTCTACATAATCAGATTGACCACATAATTGAGCAGATTTTAAATAAACCATATGTTCAGGATAAATACCTTCTACTAACTTTTGATCTGGTGCTGTTTTAGTACCATCTAAATCTACATTAGGAATATATATAGAAACATCCACCCCTTCTCTTCTTATTGAATTCAATCCACAAAGATCAGACTCTCTTTGGTTGTGATACCATGTTCCTAAATCTGTAGCTCTTTTAGATTCATTTTTCCAAATATTCTTTATCTCTTCAACATCCATTCCATACCATTTGGACTTTTTGGACTTTGTTACTTTTGCTGCAATTTTATCTGCATCAAATGGAGCTTTAAATTTAGAAATAAAACTTGTCACTGAAGTCCATTCTATAGCTTCTTCTTCATCTATAGAAGTATATTTATGAAACTCTGGTTTAAATTGTAATGCCATAATTATAATTGTTGGTTTAATATATCTTCTTCTTTTTCTGTTAAAATAGCTTTCCATTTAGGAATAGGAAGAGGACATCCTGAACTTAATGCTCTTGTTTTTAATGACAAACTACATCCACAACCACCTGTTAATTTATTACAGCAGGGGCTGGTTCCTACCACTATGCAACCAGCATCTCCCGTAGTATAATTATCACAAGATTTACAAATGTTTAATCTACCATTTGCAATAACCTCAACATGATCTTTTTTAAAAATGTTATTTTTTATTCCTTCTAAAATCTGTTTTCTATTTTGAAATATTTGATTTAACATTTGATATTGATTTTTTGTGTGATTTAATAAAATCTTTTCTTTGTTCTTCACCTAATCTTTTTTCTTCCATCTCATCTATAAGAATTAACTTACTTTCTAAACTTAAACGTAATGCATCCCCTCTAATTCCTGGCTTTAATCCATTCATAATTCTGTGGATGTTTTCTTTCTGCTTTTCAATAAGCCAATACTTTACAACAAAATCCCCTAAATTACTTACATGCACTTTAGGAAATGCTAATGTAGACAAAGCAGTTCTAACATCTTTCCAATAAACAGCAATTATTTCTGTCACCACTTCCACTGGAAGATTGTTCTTAAGTGCGGTGGATACAATAAGATCTTTAGACTTAATTGGTCTCAATACATAATAGATTATAATTCAATAATATATTACCCTCTTTAATAAGTCCAATATCAGGATTAATAACAAGCTTCTTCTTACCCTTCCCACTCTTAACTAAAATACCTTTCTTCTCCATTTTGTTTAATGAATTTCTAACACTCTGTGGAGTTTTAAATATCTTCATATCACAAACCTTAATACATATAGTGTTTAATTCATCTAAATCATCAGACATTGCTAACAATATAATACAATCAAGATCTGCATTAGAAAGAGATAGCTTATTAAAAAAACAATATGTAGTGAGCTGGAACTTAATAATGTCCCATTTATCAACCTTAGTCTTTTTTACAACTTGATTTACCTCTGCCATATTATTATTTTTTTAATCCTCTTGTAGTTTGTAATGGAGCAGAATTTGTGGTGGATTCTGGTGTAAACTCAATTTCCTCTTCTTCTGTATGAGGAGGAATACCAACAACATCCCCCACTTTAAATCCTTGCTCAACTAACTCAGGATTAGCAGATATATCTTCTTCTGTAAGAGTGTGTTGCTTTAATGTAGGAGAATCCTGTGGAGAAGATATCTGTGCTATTGTATACATAGCTTTCATATACTCTGATCTACTAACAGCAATCTTTGTATCAACCTCCTGCAATTCTAATTGAACTTTCTTAAATGCTATTTGATCTAGCATCCATTCCATTACCTTTTCTTTACTAGGAGCTTCTTGTGCTGCTTCCATTGTTTCTGTTGTTTGTTTGTTTGATTTCATTCTATTAATTATTTAGAATGCAAATATATCTAGAAAGTTTAAACTTTCCAAATTTATTTTTAAAATACATTAATATATGTATTAACATAAACAAACACTGCCTTCACATTCAGGACAGCATATAGAAGATAATATTGGTTCCATAATATAATATACAATATTTTATAATGTGTTCAATGGTGTTATACAAAAAATTTTTTTTAATTAAAAATTTAATGTGTAATTGAGTGTGTGATGGGTATTTCATCAAAGAACCCCTACTCTGATTTGGTGGTGATATTGCCCCCAATTAAAACTTATAAAACTTATAATTATGAAAAACACATCAATCAAAGCCGTAATTACAAACATTGCAGACGTTGTAAAAACAAAATCTAACGGTAAAGACTATTTAGTTTGCACCGTTGAATTTGTTGAAGGAGATTGGAAAGGGAAGACTTATTTTGCCCAAAGAACTTTGGGTGAAAATAAGAGTGCAATTTCTGTTGGACAAACTGTGCAATGTATTGCAAGTATTGTTGAGCAGGAAGACGGCACAAAACGTCCGTTCTTTGAAATTAGCACAGGTCAAACTGTGACTGATGCAAGTGAAATACTTGCCTTGTTGGGATTCTAATATCCCAACACAAACACACACGGTAGTAATACTGTGTGTGTTTTTTTTAATTGTTCACAGTTCACTCAGTTCACTCAGTTCATATATTGTTTATGATGAGATAAATGACATTCTCTACACATCCATACAACATCTAAAGGTTTAGTATAATCTTTGTGATGTGCTTCTGTATTTATACTATTACATTTAATACAAGGTTGTTTGTTAATAACACCTCTTTTTAAATATGTATTAAGATATGATCTACAGTTTGCTTTAAGTCTTTGCTCATCAGATAACTCAGAATGTTTCTTTCTGTTGTTTTTCATATACTCATTGTGGCAGAAAAGACAATATCTATATTTGTTTACTCTATTATCTTCTAATAGATTATTACATTTAGAACATGTTTTCTTTTTTTCATCTTTTAATCTCTTTCTCATAATACAAATATATAACATATAATTGTATTTGTGGAACATTAATGTGATTTGTGGAACATTTGTTATTTTTTTTCATAACTCATTGATTATCAGTGGTTTATGTGTATGTTTGTATGTGGCAAACAACACACTCTCTCTTTCTTAATGTTATTAAATAGTTTACATTCCCAAAAAATTTTGCGGATGATATGGCTATAAGTCTACTAGAAGACTATAAACAGTGTTAGGTCTAGTGCGTTGTATATATACAGGTCACAAATAAAATTTAAAACAATGGAAAAATATTATGATTTATTAGGAGTACCTGCTCCTACACAAGAAACTATAACATCTAAAGGTAAGATTTTGCAATATTGCATTATTGGAACTGATGGATTTGTATATGGTGTATTTCCTACTAAAATATGTGCTTCATTAGCACTTAAAGGAATGTCTACTATGTTAGATGATCTTGTTATTAGTAAACAATATTAAATAACATCTTGCAAAATCTTCTAAGATAATTGGAGTTTACATAAAACCTATAAGTATTTAGGGTGTATGAATGCAAGTTGTTTGTTTTATGTCTATATAAAGACATTGTTAAATCCACCACTTTTATTCACATTAAAAACAAAAAACATGAATTTTACTCAATTATTCGGCAGTCTTAAATTTGATATGTATTGGTTTTTTAATTCAAAAACATATAATCCTGAAGAAGAAATAACTAGTATTTTTGACATAGATGATTATGATAAAGTTAAATTTGAAGTTGGTAAAACTTACACGTTTAATGTTGATGATCTATCTGTAAATGATGCTAGTGATGAAACTAAAAATGATTATGAACAATATATCAAAGATAAAAATCAAATCACCATCTTAATAAATTGGATGAAAATTGATGATTCTGATGAAGATGGTATAGACTGCAACGTAGGATTTTCTTTTATTTCACATTAAAAACAAAAAACATGAAACAAAACCTTTTACTTCTTGCACTATTCTTATTTATGATAGGAATGATGTACTCAATGATCACAAGAAACATCAATCTAATGATTGCTTGTGAATCATGCACCTTAATATCAATTGCCTTATTAGTTTACCTTTTAAAAACAAAACAATGAGAAAAAACAAAACAATGAGATATTCCAACATGAGATACCTTATAGAGTATCTTTCAATTGCTTTTCTTAGCTACTTAATCCTTACAGGAGTAGTTGCATTCATAGGTGATATAAACTACAGAGAACTTCTTTGTAGTACAGGTCAAGTATATGCAATTCTTTTGTGTTACATTTGGATTCCTATTGCACGTATGTGTGATATGGAAAAAAAGAATAGTAGAATTAAATAATCATTATGAGGGGGTGGTGTGAAACCATCCTCTCTTTATAAACTTTTAAAACAAAAAAAATAAAACAATGGAAACAAAATTAAAAATTGGAGACAGAGTAAGAATTACTAATGATGGTAGCATTTATAGCACTTATGAAGAAATGGCTGGCATAATGGGTCTTAGCAAATGGAAGAGTTGTGGTGCAGCAAATGGTATGACAGGTGTTATTGTGAGTATTAAAGAACATACTGGTTGTGATAATATACTAGCAGGAGTAGATTTAGGAGAATGTGAAATCATTATTAATCTTAAAGCATTAGAACTACTCAATGATATTCCAAAGAAATGGTGTATTCAAATGACAGAAGAGAATAAAGATATTCTTTATCCTTGGTGGAAAGAAAATATTGTAGGTTGGAATGGTTGTCCAATTCATGAAGGATATACATTACTATCAACACACCCTAGTGATTCTAGTATGTATTTTTGTAATGATTTAGATGGTTTTTTAGGAAGTCATCCAGAATATACACCCATTACATTAGAACAATTTAAATTAATTTCAAAAACAAAACCAGTGGACACAAACAAAACAATTAAAATCAGCCGCACTTTACTAAATGAGTATTATGAAGCAGCTACAGCATCTCAAAGAGAATTTATCAATGACAATTTTACAATAGATGGCACTACAACAGTAGCATCTATTATTGGACTACACAATATAGCTTGTGATGCGTGGAAACCAACAATCAAAGCTAATCATCCTGAATGTTTTCCTGTTACTAAATCAGCTATTGAATTAGCTGTAGACAAAACAGGTAATCCTAATTATTCAGGTTGTAATGTAAAGATTGAAGATGATCATATACTTGTTAAATTACCTACTGCTAACAAAGACTGGTCTTTTGCAGCATTTGAGTGGGTGATAAAATTCTGTAAAAAAAATCCAAGATCTTATCCTGTTCACCGTAATGAACACAACACCACTGATTATCTTTACATTCAATGGAATGATTAGATGATACTAAGTCAGGTAGCGTAATTGGTAACGCCTTTGATTGTATCAAAGAGATGCAGGTTCGAATCCTTGTCCTGACTAAATGGATAGATAATTGTAAACCTGTCATTAATTTGACAGGTTTACCATCTGTCCTGATTTGGTACAATTTTTGATATATAATGTTAAAAATAAATTATGAAACATCAAGGAGATTCTGCTGAATTAAGATTTATGTTATTAAATCATGAATTAGGTTATATTGTATCAAAACCTTTTGGGGATAATGCTAAATATGATTTAATTGTAGATACAAAAACTAATCTTGAAAGAGTGCAAATTAAATCTACATCAAGAAAAGAAACTTCTTCTGGTATGGATTGTTATAATTGTCTTGTTTGTTCTGGTAGTGATTCAAAATATCAGTATACAGAAAAAGATATTGATTATGTAGCAATTTATGTTATACCAGAAAATGCTTGGTATAAAATACCAGTAAAAGAAATTAAAGGTAAGACTGTAAAACTATATCCTCATAGGAAATCACAAAGAAATACTTATGAGAAATATAAAATATAATCCTGTCCTGACTACAAAACATTATAAACAATTTAAATTAACAATTAAAAACAAAACAATGAAAAAACAAAAGTTTTCAATCAAAAACTTGCTATTTAAATCAGCAAGAGAATTTCAATCTTGGTTTGCTTACATCACCAAGAAATTTAGAGATATGACTATCATGTCATGTCAAAATGTAGGAAAAAGCATTATGTATAAAGTTAAATATAGTATTTAAGATTTTGTTTTTGTTTTAAAATGTGAGAGAGAGAAAAAGGGGAGGAGATAGCATCAAATCCCTTTTTTTAATTACATTATATAACAATACAATAAAAAGTTTCACAATAAAAAGTTTCACAATTAAAAATTAAAAAAAATGAAAACAACAGCAAAAACAGCAAAAAAAACAGCAAAAACAACAACAATAGAGGTAGAAACACCAAAGCAAATTGTTAAAAAAGTTAGACAAGTAAATTTATTAAATCTTAAAGTGATGCCTAAAGATGGTAAAGGATTTGATTTTCTTGTTGCTTTGAATAGAAGAATTATTCCAGCACAAGTTACAGCTCTTGCAAAAAGTATTAATAGAATGGGTGTTATTAGACCTATTGTAGTAGCTAACTTTACTTATTTAGGTAAAGAAGGAACATACATTATAGATGGTCAACATTTGTATCACGCACTTTTACGTAATAATTTGGATTTTCCATATGTAGAAATCACAATAAATAATGATGCAGATCTTGTAGAAGTGATAGCATTGTTAAATAGTTCTAGTAAATCTTGGACTTTGTTAGATTATATTCAAGCTTGGACTTATATTGTTCCTGATTATAAAATACTAATGAATCATTTTAATACTTATGATCTTGAAATTCAACAACTTTCAAGTATTTTACACCGTGGTGCTGTTAGTCATCATAATGGTGAAAATATGAGTAAAATAATTAAAACAGGTTTATTTAATGTTTTAAATGAAAAACAAGCAATAATTACACTTGATTACATCACTGATGTTCTTAAAATTATTCCACGTATGGATAGAATGAGTAATAAATTGTTTGTTTCAGCTTATGTTGATTATTTAAATTCTAAAAAGGATTATGATCATGTTAAATTTTGTGCAGTTCTTAAAAAACATGCTCCACAACTGAAGTTTGTTACAATAGATAAAGATACACTTGCAGATTTTCTCAAGCGTATGAATTAATAATCATAAAAAGAGGGAGAATATACACATTCTTCCTCTTTTTTACAAATATTATAAAAATAAAAAATTATGAAAAATATACACATTATACCAACAGATAAACCAAGTAGGTTACATTTAGGAAATTCAGGTTTAGTTTTATGTGACTTGAATTTTGGTAAAAATACTATTAGTAGTCAAAACATCTACATCACTTCTGATGAAGAAATTAAAGAAGGAGATAAAGATTTTTACATTATAGCAAATGATAGAGATAAAACTTGGATTAATCATATTGACAAAGTTATAGAATGTAAAATAGACCCTAAAAATGGTAAAGTTTTAATTTTATCTTCGGGTTTTATTTATATAGATGAAGGATGTAAAATCATTCTAACAACAGACCAAGACTTAATTGAAGATGGTGTTCAGAGTATTGATGATGAGTTTTTAGAATGGTTTGTTAATAATCCAAGTTGTGAGGAAGTTGAGGTTGAAGAAGAACAGATTAATAATAAACCTGGAAGTAGTTATAGTACAATAACAATTTATAAGTACAAACCAATCATTCCACAAGAAGAAGCTAAACAAAGAGCCAAAAACTATATGTCTTTGAAGGGTGCATTAGATCCTAAACAGATTAAGTGTTATTGTGGTCATACAAGCTATTGTGATTGTAGTCCATTAGAAGAACCTAAACAAGAAACACTTGAAGAAGCTGCCATAAATTTTTATAGAGAATTTCCTTCAAATCCTTTAGATAAACCTGAATGGCATTATAATAGAGATGTTGATTGCTTTAAAAAAAGAAAAGCATTTATCAATGGTGCTAAATACATGGCTGAAAGAATGTATAGTGAGGAAGAAGTCAAAGAAATAATTAAACTCTCTTGTGAAGAAGGTATGTTTATACAAAGAACTATAAATGATAAAGTTAACATCCCATATACCAGAATAAAAGACTTTACAATTAAAATGTTTGAACAATTTAAAAAGAAATAATATGAAGCAAAAGTTTTTAAAGTATTATCCCTTTTGGTTAGGTATAATAGTATTAGTTAGTATCAATGGTTATTCTATTATGAGAGAATGCCCTTCTGTACCAATGATGTTTATGTTTCTTATAGGATGGTTTAGATTCACTAAAATACATTAATATTGTTTAAACAATTTAAAAAGAAATAATATGAAAGAAACACTTGAAGAAGCTGCTGAAAATTATACAAAAGATGGCACTAAACATTTTATGGAAAAAACTAATGTTGAATTAGGTTTTATAACAGGTGCTAAATGGCAAATAGAAAGAATGTATAGTGAGGAAGAAGTGTTAGAAATATTAGAGCACCATACTAAATATTTAGAAACTTTCATATATCAATATATTGATAAAAATGATATGGAAGAAAACAAAATCTGGTTTGAACAATTCAAAAAGAAATAATATGAATAATAATTTAGAATTTGAAAATGAAGACCCATCTCCTGATAGTATAGAAGATAATCATCCAAGAACTAATTATGGTGAAGGTTATTATGAAAAAGCTAAACAAGAAACTACTCTTGAAGATTTTCCTGTATATAATTTTATGTTTATTGAGCCTACTAACAAAAAACAACAAAAAGAGTTAGAATTTAATAGGCTTAGATTGGGTATTAAAAACAAAGAAGAAGATTTTGTTTTAAAATGCTTACTCAGTTTTGACTGGAGAAGAGAAGTAATTCTTTATGAAGTTGAAAAAGTATCTTTTACAGGTAATATGATAGATTTTAGAGTTAGAGTAAAAACTCCTCATAAAACAGTAGATTATTGTTGTTCTAATCCTTTTAAGGAAACAGGTTGGAGCTTAGAAAGACCTGATTTTAATAGTAGAGCTTGGGAAGTATGGTCACAATTAAATAGGTACATAAAAAGATAGATATGAATAAACAAGAAACACTCAGTACTTATTTACAAGTGTGTAAAGAATGTGGTTCAGAAGAAGTTGCTAGATGTAAATGGGTTAATGTAAATACAGAAGAAATTTATTCTGCTGATTCAGGTACTACTTTAGAATGGTGCTTTGATTGTAAAAGTGAAACTAATGTTATAGATAAAGAAGATTATGAATAAAAAAGAATTAGAAGAAGCTGCTGAAATATATGTTTGGGGTGGAATATATTTAAGTGAAGCAGAAAAACAACAAACAGAAATTGCTTTTATAGCAGGTGCTAAATGGCAAGCTGAAAGAATGTATAGTGAGGCTATTGAGTTTGCTGAATGGATTAGAATCAAAGATTTTCAAACTGCATCTAAAGATAATTGGATTGGTTTAGATATGAAATACTATACAACAAAAGAATTATTTGAACAATTTAAAAAGAAATAATATGAATATAAATCAAGAATTAGTAGAAAAACTTAGGAACGGAGAAATAATGGTAATAAACAATGGTAGCCTTGAAGACTTACATAATGTACTTAATGCTGCAAGTGAAGAACATATTGAGACAAGAGGGCATTCTAAATATTATGGATTTGAAGAAGGTGTATGGTATGGTGATAATAGAACAATTTTACCAACAGTTAATATCTCCTCATTCTTCCTACCAACCCCCGAAGATGATACCCGTTGAAGAGTTGGAGTTATTAATAAGTCAAGAAAAGTATACAGATGGCTTAGATGAAGTGGTATTCGTTGCAGATTTACAAACCCTTATAAACAAATACAAATGAATATAAAACAATGGTTATCAGATGTTTTCTATGATGAAAATGGCGCAAACATTTGGAATAGGGAAAGTGATGGCGATGATCAGTTGGTTGCATGTGTTAGAGGGTGGGGTAGGATTCAGAATGAGTTTAAGACAGAAACAGAAGCAGCTGATTTTCAAGATGAAGTTGGTAGATTTATAACAGAAGCAATTATAGAAAAAATAAAAAGAGATTATGAGTAAACAAACAGCAGTTGAATTTTTTTAGTGAACTTGAAAGAATGCAATACTTTATTGGTAATGATATGTTAGAAGCATATAAAGAAGCCAAACAAATGGAGAAGGAACAGATAGATGGAGCATATAGTGATGGTTGGATGTCTTGTGAAAGATGGTTTGAAGATAAAGAGTTCTATCAACATTAGCACTATTGATGCAGTAAAGATTATTAAACTATTAAAATAAATAAAATAAATAACAATTAAAAAAAAACAAGTATGAAGCAAAAAAATCACAGACAGAATTTTTGTGGACTTAATAGTCGCAGAATTGTAGCATTAAATAATCTACAAGAAACATTTCACCTTCAACATAAAAACACCAAAAATGGTGCTGTTGAATTAACTGATGTAGATAAAAAAAGAATTCAAAAAGAAATTGATATTCTTCAATCCAAAATTGTGTCTAATGAAGTTGCACAATCAACAAGACACAAAAGACAGAAAAAATAATTGTTTAGTCTTCAACAAAGAAAAAAAAGAAGCAAAAAAAAGAAAATATATTTACTGAGTACTGTTGTGTTTTTAAATACAATTTAAAGTTACCCATTAAAAATTACATTACAATCATATATAAACCCCAATAACAATATGTTAACTATTAATTTTAACCATTCAGCAAAAAACCTAAGTAATTCATTAGGAATGAGTAAAGATGACTTAATTTATGCTAAACTAGCATTAATGTTCAGTAGTTTGAGTCCTAAGATATTAGCTACACAACTATTTGATAATCAAGATGAAGCACCTCACAGTATGACAACATTAAGTGGATGTTTAGAAACTTTAATGCCATTGATGAAAACTGATGAAATGACAGTTTTTTCTTTATTATATTTTAATGAAATCACTGAGAATCTTCTTGGTGCATATGCATATATAAATGATAAAGAAAAAGTAGATGAACTTTTAACTAAAGAGAATGGTGAAGAAGAAAATGAAATGATTAAAGCACTTAAGAAACTTGCTTTAGAAGTTAAACTCACTCCTATCAGAATGTTATCAGAATATGTAAGAGATGCTAACGGAGATTTTGATAAATTTTACAATGATATCAAAGTAAAAGTGTTGGATAATCCAGATAATGCAGATTTAGACAAATTGTTTAATGCTGATGAAGACTAAATAATAAATATTAATGGAGGTAAATGCATCCCCAACCTTTAAAACAGGCAGAATAATAAACCCTTAATGTTTATATTATTAACAATTTAAACTAAAAAAATGAAAAATTTAAAATTTATTTACCAATTAGCATTAATAACTTTAGCTATTACTTTTGGTTTATCTGCATATCATGTAGAAATGTCTCCAAATACCACTGCAATAACAAAAATTATATGTGTTATAATTAGTAGTTTATTACTAATTATACCAGCAGGAATTGGTTATTGGACTATGATTGATAATTTAAAAAAAGATTAAACTAAAAAAATGAAGACAAGCTGGTTTCAAAATGGTAATGAGTACCATTATGGTGAAGTTAGTAGCCAAATTGATGTTTTACCTGTAGGTATATATAACATCAAAACACAACCTATGACAGGAAAAATATACTTATGTAAAGTGGATGAAGATTTTAAATTTAATCATAAAATTTATGGACTGGAAAAAGATTTTGTACAACGTGTTAAAACCACTTATAATTCCGTAAAAGATAATTTAGGAATATTATTAAATGGAGTAAAAGGAAGTGGTAAGAGTGTGTCAGCTAAATTAATATGCAACACTCTTAATCTTCCTGTTATTGTAGTTGATGGTAAGTATGATTATCTTCCAACATTTATATCTGAATTACAACAAAATGTTGTGATATTTATAGATGAGTATGAAAAAATATACAAAGAAGATGGTGATGTTCTCACTGTTATGGATGGTATATTTAAAACAGCTTATAAGCATGTGTTTCTATTAACTACTAATGATTTATTTATTAATAGAAATATGTTACAACGTCCAGGTAGAATTCGTTATGTAAAAACATATGAAGATTTAACTTCTGATGTTGTAGAAGAAATAATTGATGATATGTTAGTTAATACATCTCATAAAGAAGATTGTATTCAGTCTATTTCTAATTTAGCAATTATTACTGTGGATTTAGTTAAGTCTATTATACAAGAAGTAAATATCCATGATGAAGCACCAAGCAAATTTATAGATTTCTTTAATGTTAAAAGTTCATATGGTGATTATTCAAATACTAATCCAACAGATTTAGTTTTAGTTAAAGATGGTGTTATTACTAAAGAACTATTTGCAGAAAATATAAATTTAGAAACTTTTAAAGATCTTAGAGAAGGTAATCATATTTATCATAATCAAGAATATGTTGGAAAAATAGTTCAAAAATATCCTAACAACATGCTTAAGATAGGAGTAGGATATAATAAAGTTAATAAAAAATCTGAAAAGGGTAATGATTATATAGAAAAGATTTCTAGTCTTGATGATTATGAAGAAAATATTACTGTAATAGATGGTGTTTCTTATTATACCACTCAATCTAGTAATCCTGATTTAAAAGTATATGTTATGGTGCAGATGAGACCTGTTGCTATTACACATTTGAATTATAGACAAAATTTATTATGTTAAATTAAAATCAAAAAAAATTAAAAAAATGTCAAAAACTAAAACAACAACACAAGATGTTGCAACATTAACAGCAGCACAATTAGAACAATCTGGAATTAAAAGCAGTATTAATCAAAATGATATTGTAGAAATTATATCTACAGAAGCATATGATAGAATTATGCAATCTATAGAATCAGTACCTAACTTTGATTTAGATGCTTATCAAGATTATTCTAAAATAGATGCTCAGTTTATGAAAAAAATAAAAGCATCAAAACATTATAATGAATCATTAGGTGTAGAAAATAATACTATTTATCATAGTTTTAATGGTATTGTTGATAGCATAAAATTAGATGTTAAAGATATTCATGTTGAAGAAGGCACAAATGATAAAATAAAAATATCTCTTAGAAATAGTATTAAAATATTAGCTCTTTCAGGTAATCTTAGATTAACTATTAGTGGTACAATACAGGATATATCAGAAGTTAATGGTGAATTTAATGTTCATGTAAATAGTCGTACAATTCAATTCATTGATACTTATTCTTATAAAACATCTAAATCTAAAGAACAGATTTTATCTGATATTGAAAAACACAATCAAAGAGTGATGGATTTTTATAATAACATTCCTGTATCTGAAAAACGTAATGCTTATGGTGATCTATCTAAAGTTATTAGTTATGATGCTATAGCTAAACAAGCACGTGTACATGTTAATAAAAATATTATTAAAAATCAAGCACCTGAAGTGGTAGAACAACTTAACAAATTGTTTAATATAAATCTATAATATAAATGTTTGACTTATTTATTCAAAGAATAGTGCCAAGTATTAGAAAAAAGTTGAGTTTCTTAGAAGAAGAAAATAAAAAATTAAAAAATAAACTTCAAGAAAAACAAGAAATAATCAATAAAACTAATGCTTATTGGAAGAAAAAGTTTTACGGACACAAATCATAGCTCTATTATCCAGTTTATTATATAAGATGAGTGTGTTAATCTCTAGTTAATTGTATATTTACACTATACAACCAAAATGATTTACCAATTATCAACTGGAAAAGTAATAGAAATATCATTAGAGCAGTTTCTTGAAATGACTGATGATGATATTGAATATTTAGTAGCATATAATGTAGGAGAAAATATAAATAATCCATTTTTTAAATCATCTTTTCAAAATAAAGTGACTATAGAAGTGGATGATGATATAACTCCTGATTTATTAGAAACTGATAGTGTTCAAAAACTAAGTGACCTTGATTTAGATAGGTCTATGTTAGATGACTAACAAAAAAAATGTAAAGTGTAAAGGGTGGATGTAATGTCCACCCTTTTTTTATTAATTAAATCTTAAAAATTAAAAACATGATAAACAATCAAAAAGTAACAGTGGTAGCAGATGACCTAGGAAATGTCATCACACAATCTTTAAATCCAGAAATTGGATATATAAGGATTGAACAACATCTTAGAACAATTGGTCTTAACAATTGGGTTAAGAATGAGAAAAGATCAGCATTAATCTTTGGAAAAATTGAAGATTTGCAAAACTTTGATTTTAAAGCTAATCAAGAATTAGATGGTAGAATTATTGTAGAAGAATCATTACAACCATTTGATCCTGCAAAAGCAGAACGTGAAATGAAAATGGCAGGATCTACAGGTGTTTATTGCCGTGTAGATGATCAACCCATCTACCGTAGAACACGTTATAGTACAAGCAGTCTTGATCAAGATACATTGATTCATCACACTAATACAGATGAAATCAGAGAAGCATTAGCTCTTGTAAAAGATCTTATGACTAATACAGCTCCATCTGAAACTGTAACATTCTAATCTAGTTAGACACACCCAAAAACTTACAAGGAGTCTCATTTAATATGAGGCTCTTTGTATTTTATTAACAAAATTATATATATTATTTATTAACTTTAAATTTATTTAAACTATGCAAACAAACAAAGTAGTAACAGCAATACCTAATGGAATCTGTGTAAATTATACAGACACTAAAAAACATTTCTTTATTCATTATGAAAAAAAAGAAATGTCAAATCAAATTGAAAAGAATTTTTCTTCAAAAAACTATCAGGATGAAGCTGTAAACTTAAATCCAACACAAATTAAAATGTATAGACTTGCATTATATGGTGTGGAAGCTCTTAGTGATAAAGAATTAAAAAACATATCATATAGAGAAAAATTGAATATTAGGCATAAACATGAAATTACACAAAAACTTATTAACCGTTGGAAACAACAAATAACTCAGCTCAAAGTAAATGGTTTACTATCTAAGTTATTTCCTAATTCTAAATTAATATCTAGCATAAGTAGCAATTCTGATTATTATTGTGATGGATTGCTAAACTATAGTAGTTTTAAAGATTTAGGAATAAGTCATCAAAATGTCATTGATAAAATGATAGAATTAACTTGTCTTCCAAACAATTTTTACCAACTAAAATAAACAACATGTATCATATAGTTTACAAAGCCACTCAACCAGAATTACCTACAGGAATAACAATACCTGCTGAAAATGCAATTGATGCATTAAACATATTTTTTGTCACTCATCCTAATGCACAATTTATTATTATGTATAAAGTTAATAGTTGTAACGGTGGTTTAGAATGGTAGTAAAAAAGAAAATATGTAATGGTTGTAAAGAGGAAAAACTAATATACAAGTGTATAGATGGTAAGAAATACTGTAAATATTGCACTTATATATTAATTCCTCCAAAACAAACTGTTACAAAAACTTTTATCAATAGGGTTAGTGATAAAAAAAAGCAAAAAGATATTGAGTATTCTAAGTTGAGGAAACTCTATTTAGAATCTCATCCTTTTTGTGAAGCTAAATTACCTGGAATATGCACAGCAGAAGCAACTGACATTCATCATCTTTATTCTGGTAAAAACAGAAGTAAATATTATTTACAAGTTGATACATATAAAGCAGTTTGTAGAAATTGTCATAACTATATTCATGATCATTTGTCAATAGAAGATGCTATAGAAATGGGATTAAAACTTATAGAATAATTTTGTAGTATGTAGTATTTGTCATATATTATGTTGTACAGTAAATTATATGACATTATGAACAAACAATTTTATCTTTATACTCATACAAGACCAGATACTAATAATGTATTTTATGTAGGTATTGGTTCAGATATTCCAGGTAGATATTCTAGAGCATATGAATTTGGACCTGGTAAAAGAAACTCTATATGGAACAAAATTTGGCTTAAAAATAAAAAACAAATTATAGTAGATATCATAAAAATTTATGATAATCAAGATGAATGTATGCAAGCTGAAATAAATTTAATTAAAAAGTATGGTAGAATATGTCATAATACAGGTTTATTAGCTAATATATCTTCTGGTGGTGAATATAAAAATGGAGATCCTAAAAAAATTATTCAGTATGATTTAGAAGGTAATTTTATGCATATTTGGAATAGTGTATCAGAAACTACATATATATTAAAAATTAATGATAAAAATATATATGCTAATTTAAATGGAGAATCTATTAAAGCTGGTAATTATGTTTGGAAGTGGTATACAGAAGACTATTTACAAAAAATTACAGTAAATCTTTATAATAAACGTAAGCATTTTGTATATCAATATGATAAACAATGTAATTGTATAAATACTTATGAATCTGTTATTAAGGCTAGTAATATTACAAATATAGATACTACTTCTATTTATAAAGTAGCAAACAAGCAAAGAAAAACAGCTGGAGGTTATATATGGTCTTATGATGATATTTGTAATTTTTATCATAAAAATCAAATAGCTCAATATTCTTTAGATGGTACTTTGATAAAAGTGTATGACAATTTACAAACAGTTGTAAAAGATTTAAAATTATCTAGTAGAACAGCTATTAAAAATTGCTTTGTTGGTAAACAAAAACAAGCATATGGATATATATGGAAAAAATACCCATCAGAAGCAAAAGAATTAGAATTATCAAAAAATAGATTAACATGAGAAAAATAAAACCATCAGAAGAAACAAAAAAAATAATAGCTGAAAACTATTACACTACACCATTATACAAATTAGCAGAACAACTTAAAATCAATTCAAGAACCATCACTGTTATAGCAGATGAAATGAATTTAAGAGAAGAAACTGAGAATTCTTTAAATGTATGTAATGGAAAAATCTTTAATGTAGATGAATTAGATTGTTGGATAACAGGACTAAAAACTAAAAAATGAAAAAAATCATAACTAATATCAAGTGGGAAATAATATGTTTTAAAACTAGAATTAAAAATCTAATCCGTTGGTTTCCAATTATATGGAAAGATAGAGATTATGGTGATTATTATATTTTAGAGATATTAAAATTTAAACTATCAAATCAAGCAGAATATATTAGTAAAAGTTATGAACATACAAAAGCACAATATGATGCATCTAGAATAAGATTGTGTATAAGACTTATAGAAAAAATTCAATCAGAATATTATCAATTAGAATATATGAATTATTTTAAAGATAGATTTGAATTTAGAGATAGTCCAGATCATCCTGATTGTAAAGTGATGCATATAACAGATATTTCTAATAATTTTGAAGAATATGTTGTTAAACATTATTCAACTTATAAAAGAGTTATTAAAAAAAATCATTGTAAAAATAGTAAATCCACAGCACTAAAGATGTCTTATGAAGTACATCAAAAAGCAAAAAGAATATTATTTGAATTATTAAACATTCATCTTGAATCTTGGTGGGATTAAATAACTTGTCATATAATTAACAAAAACAAATATAATAAAATAGACATAAAATAGACATACAATAATATATGTATTTACTATTACAATAATGCAAATAATGGTCTTTAAAAGAAACTAAATTAAAAAAAGTATAGTAATATTTGATATAATGAGTAATATAATATACTTTTGTGTAATGAAAACAAATTTAATTTATGGTCTTAGAGACCCAAGAAATGATGTATACAAATATATTGGTAAAACTACAATAGGTCATGAAAGACCTTTGCAACATTTATTAAAATCTCATAACCAACTTGTTAATGAATGGGTAAAAGAGCTTTCAAAATTAGGAACAGCTCCTTATATAGATATTATTGAAGAAGATATTTTATTAAATCAATTAGCAGAAAAAGAAAAGTATTACATAACTTATTATTCAGAGTTATATGGCGAACTATTTAATGGCGGTGAACATGTAAAAGAATGTATAAGTAAACCATCTATATTAGATTATAAACATATTGATAATGCTCTATTAACTTTATTAAACCCAGGAGAAGTTTTTAAAATGTTAAAAATTTCCACAGGTTTTTCTCATGAAACAATAGGTCACATGCTTAATGTAAGTAGAAAAACAGCCTATAGATTAAAAGAAGGAGAAACTAATATTACATTAGATACTGTAATTAGAATGATATTCTTTGTAAAAAATGATATACAAGAATTATTTAAATTTTATATGGATAATTCTAATGAATTTTTAGGTGATTATCCTGATACATTTGAGCAGTTTATAACTAGATGTAATTGTGATGAAAAGTTTATAAAAACATGGTGTGACAAATTTTATAGAAATAAAGCTTTTATAAACAAAATAGTTTATAATAAAAGAGCTAAAAAAAGATTAACTAAAGCATTATAATAAAAATAAGGTGTTTTTAACATTATATGACACATTATAAATATCTAATAGATTAACTAAAAACATAATAAACACTAATAAATAGCTAATATAATAGCTAAAATCACAATTTAAAAAATAATTATGACATACATTAAAGTAACATATCTTGCTTGTGATTATGAAGATAGATTTCCAATCATATCAGCTGATTCATTTGATAATTTAAAATTAGCACTAGATGACTATTGTGGTGCTGATGAAAGAAATACAGGTAGATGTTTAGGATTTACTCCACATAATACAAAGTATCCAAATGATTATGAAGGTTATTATGAATATGAATGTTGTAAAAATGGTGATGATTGGAATGGTGAAACATATAAAGACAAGTTTAGAGTGTATTGTGTTGAATTTTATCCAGAAACTAAATATGATGTAGCTGAAAAAACAATTTAAAAAGAAATAATATGAAACAAACAG
>Ga0214919_10003674_pt1 | contig 22947 bp, 20 predicted proteins | sample LL1503_MetaG_FD_177994 | JGI IMG/M metagenome (GOLD analysis project Ga0214919, IMG submission 177994) | Freshwater microbial communities from Lake Lanier, Atlanta, Georgia, United States - LL-1503 | ecosystem: Environmental > Aquatic > Freshwater > Lake | place: USA: Georgia | collected... | reverse complement strand
AATCCAGAATTTTGTTTTGTCTCTAAATCATCGCTATATTTTTTAACCGCATTTTCAAAAGAAATTAGCCCTAGATTAATTTCTTTGTAAATTGAATCTAAATCTTTTTTACATTTGAAAAAATCTTCATTTGTCATTTTTGGCATAATTAAAATATGTCTTAAATCCAATAAATCTCCTTTTCTTTGAACAAGTTCAATAAAATGAAAACCGTACGAAGTTTCAAACACATTAGAGATCTCTCCTTTTTTTAAACGAAATGCAACTGCTTCAAAAGCGGGATCCATTAAACCCCGAGCTACATTATTGTATAATCCTCCTTTAGCAGCAGAGCCTGGATCTTCGCTATATAATCGAGCCAAAGTAGTCATGCTAGACTTTCCATTAATAACTCGTTCACGATATGATTCAATTAGTTCTTTAGCTTCTTGTTTTTCTTGCGGGCTACAGATTGGTTTTTTAACTAATTGCTGTAATTCAACTTCTGACTCAACAAATGGTAAACTATCTTGAATTGAAGAATTAAAAAACAACCTGATTTCTGCAGGAGTTAGCTTATCATTTCCCGTAATCTTTGACTTCATTTTTTCAGCTAACAATTGTTCCTGAACGCTAAACCTTAATTCATCTTTAATAACATTGGTCCGTTTACCATAAAACTCTTCTAATTTTTCTTCACTGCCAAATTGAGAAATAAAATAACTCATTCTACGAGAAAGTTCATGGTCAAGTTCTGCCTCCGAAACAATTAAACTATCTTTTTCTGCTTGAACCATTAATAATTTTTGGTAAACTAACATTTCAAAAGACTTACATCGATCGAAATACCCCCCTTCTTTATCTTGATCTAGCATTGTATTTTGTAAGTCGCTCAAAAGTATTGGATACTTTCCAACTACTGCTATCACTTTGTCTATTACTTGATTTTGAGAAAATGAAATGAAGCTTAACGAAAGCGAAAAAAACAATAATTTAAATTTAAACATGATGAGTAAATTTACACAAATATAATTAAGCAGAAAAGATGAAATCTTAAAATTTCATAAGATTTTAAGATTGTTAATGTTGTTTTTACTAAAAACAGAAACTAAATCAAAATGAATTAACGTTTTATTTCAAAAGTTTGATAATCCATTAAATCCTGTTCTTCAGAAATGACTTCATCTATTACGGCAAAAAGTGGGCCAATATTGCACCAATCAATAAATTTATTAACCGACTCATCATCACCTTCAATTTGTATTAAAAGACTCAGATTATGAAGATTTTTAACAAAGCCAGTTAAATTTAATTTATTAGCTAAGGCCTGGGCACTAAAACGAAAGCCAACCCCTTGAACTTTGCCTTTTACAATTATTTTATATCGTCTTTTCAAAATATTTTTAGATCCCTGATTATCAAAGAATTTAAATATAAATTAAAATTGTTGAATTTTTGAATTTAATTCAATTATTTTATAATAGAAAAAAAATGGATATTTACATGAATTTATGCAAATCGATCGATCTCAAATAGAGCCTTTCAAAAATTTAGAACTTTTGGCAAAAAAAGTTGTTGAGGGATTTATTACTGGAATGCATAAGAGTCCGTTTCATGGCTTTTCTGTTGAGTTTGCCGAACACCGATTGTATAATAAAGGAGAAAGTACTCGCCACATAGATTGGAAACTTTATGGTCGTACAGATAAATTATTTTTAAAACGTTACGAAGAAGAAACAAATTTAAGATGCCAACTAATTATCGATACATCTTCTAGTATGAGATTTCCAGATGATCAAGTTGATAATAAACTGAGCTTTAGTATCTATTCAGCCGCAGCCCTATGCGAATTATTAAAACAACAAAGAGATGCTTTTGGCTTAACCCTTTTCGATAGCGAAATAACAAAACATATTCCTTCAAAAGGGAGCCCTCTGCATCAAAAATTAATTTTAAATACATTACAAGATACGCTAGAACTATCAGAGCCTAAAAAAACTACCTCTGCTGCCAATACAATTAATCAAATTGCCGAAATAATACATCAACGATCTTTGGTAATTATTTTTAGTGATATGTTTGAAACAAATTCAGAAAATGAAGAACTTTTTTCGGCTTTACAACATCTCAAATATAAAAAACACGAAGTAGTTCTATTTCATGTCGTTGATAAATCGAAAGAAATTGATTTTGAATTCGAAAATAAACCATATCATTTTATCGATTTAGAAAGTGGAGAAGAAATAAAATTAAATCCCACTCAAATTAAAGAACAATACAAAACAGCTATTCAATCATTTTCGGAAGAATTAAGAATTAAATGCGGACATTATAAAATAGATTTGATAGAAGCTGATATCAAGCAAGGCTTTAATAAAATACTTTATACCTATTTGGTAAAACGAAGTAAAATGCTTTAAAAAAATAATTATTATCGATTATCTATTTTACTTTAAGCTAAACCGATAACCTAGCCCATATTCAAAATTATAGGCAACGGCAAAATGTGTTCGCAATCCAAAATGTGCAATTAATCCCGTTTTAGAATAATATCTTACCCCTAGTCTATTCACAATAAGCTCATCTGGATTTGTTTTTTGAAAAAAATAATATCCAAGTTCAAACGGAAAACTAAATCGCCCGACGTTATATGAATAACCTAATTTAATACTCATTCTTAATTGATCAATTCCTTGAGCTTTATTTTTAAAAACATTCTCATAATCAATTAAATAATTTTGATCATAAAAAACATCTATTCCTAAAACATATTTATGTGAATTCCTTAAATTACGTTGATAAGCAAATGAATAAACAAATGTTTTTAAACTAGGTGAAGCGATGTTTTTTTGATTAAACCCTATGGCTGTAAAAAAGATTACCTCATTTTTTGAATTTGTTTTTGTGGAAGAATCTATTTTAGTAATACATTGGTTTGCCTTGGACTGAATTGAGTAATTTAAACCAAGGTTTAAACTGGCTACATTTAATCCTAAATTTGGATTTTTAGCTTTTCCGTTACTAGCATGTGTAAAGGTAATGCCGGGCTCAATTCTTAAAAGATTAGATAATTTAAAACGCCAAAAACATCTAAATTGAACAAAAGAATTAAAATGGCTTCCAATGGCTATATTTTCTTTATTTTCAATCGAATCATAACTTTTAGTGATATAAGTTAGCCCCCAACATAATCTTATACTTGGCCTTAATATTTTTGGTGTTTTGTTTAAAGGTATTTCAATATATGGAGAGGCTGTTAAAGCATAGCCTAATTGCAATGGGTTTTTAAAATCAATGCATTGTAAACTAATACCAATATCTGGTAAATTATTTTCTATCTGCCATAATTTATTGCCAGAAGAAGATTTACCAATATTAAGCTCATAAATAGTAGGATTTCCCTTTACTAAATGACTTATATTACTTCGGTGAACTAATATAAAGCCATTATTGACAACAGGCTTTACAAACCAAATTGGACTAGTATTTGTAATTGATTGAGCTAAAGCCTGAGAAACAAATACAAAAATAAAAAAAAGATATGTTAACAGTTTGATTAGCAAGTCAACGAAATTATAAAAAATTAGCAAACCTTTTAGATTCGATTTAAAAAAATACTATTTAAATTTATTAAATTTGCTTATGATTGACGAAAGAGCAGCCTCATTTTTAAATTTAATAAAAATAATGGACGAACTGCGTGAAAAATGCCCATGGGACAAAAAACAAACCATTGAAAGTATTAGACATCTCACCATTGAAGAAACTTTTGAATTAAGTGATGCTATTTTAAAAAACGACTTAAACGAAATAAAAAAAGAATTAGGAGATCTTTTACTTCACATTGTTTTTTATTCGAAAATTGCTAGCGAAACTAATGACTTTAATATCAAGGATGTGATTGATGGCTTGTGTGAAAAATTAATCTTTAGGCATCCTCATGTTTACAGTGACGTTAAAGCAGAAACCGAAGAACAAGTCAAACAAAACTGGGAGCAATTAAAACAAAAAGAAAAAGATGGGAATAAATCCGTTCTGTCGGGCGTTCCAAATAGCTTACCTGCCCTATTAAAGGCTTACCGAATACAAGAAAAAGCTCGTGCGGTTGGTTTTGATTGGGAAAAACCTGAACAAGTATACGAAAAAGTAAAAGAAGAACTGGCAGAATTTGAAACAGAAATAAAATATGGTAATCAACAAAATGCTGAAAAAGAATTTGGAGATGTGCTTTTCTCATTAATCAACTATGCAAGATTTTTAAACATCAATCCTGAAGATGCATTAGAACAAACCAATAAAAAATTTATTAAACGATTTAATTATATGGAAAATAAAGTAAAAACTCAAGGAAAACAAATTAGCGACTGTAAATTAGAAGAGTTAGATATATATTGGAACGAAGCAAAACAAATTTAATTTGAAAGTATTTTTAAAAAATAACTGGCAGTTTTTATTTTTATACTTTTTAATATTAGGTTATTCAAGTTTCTATTTATTAAATTTCGAAAAAGTTGCCCTTCATCTTAAAATAAATACTCTTGTTGGAGTTCCTTTTTTTGATTCGTTTTTTAAATACATTACTTGTTTTGGTGATGGTATTTTTGCAGCGTTAATTGCTTTTATTTTTTTATTTTTTAATATACGAAAAGGGGTTTTTATTTTATTAAGTTATATAGCTTCAGGATTAACTAGCGCTTACTTAAAAAATCATGTGTTCGATATTAATAGGCCTCACTTTGTTTTTACTTATTTTATTAAAAACACTCAAATTAAATATATTGATGGAATTGATATGATTTCCCTTAACAGCTTCCCGAGCGGACATGCTACAACCTCATTTGCAGTTTTTATAAGTCTTGCTCTATTATCAAAATCTCAATTCAATAAAATTTGTTGTTTAGCTCTAGCAGTTTTAGGCGCTTTTAGCCGCGTATATCTTTCTCAACATTGGCTAATAGATGTTACGATAGGAAGCTTAATCGGCTTAGGGTTTAGTTTGTTAATGTATATATTTATAATGCGCGAAAATTGTTTTCCTAAAATAAACAAGCCACTTTTTAAATTTAAATAAGAAATTTGAAAACATCAATTAAAAACAATAGAGGAATAATTTTTTTAATCGCTATTATTTCTGGAATTATATTTATTCCCTTTATTGGAAATTGCCCTCTGTTTGATTGGGATGAAATTAATTTTGCAGAATGCGCACGAGAAATGATTTTAAGTGGCAATTATTCTCAAGTTCAAATAAATTATCAACCGTTTTGGGAAAAGCCTCCATTTTTTATTTGGCTTCAAGCAATAAGTATGAATGTATTTGGGATTAACGAATTTGCTGCTCGACTTCCAAATGCGATCTGTGGAATAGCCTCGCTTATTTCTGTTTTTATAATTGGATTACGTTTACATTCTAAAAAATTTGGACTTATTTGGGCCCTGCTTTATTGCACAACTTTATTGCCTCACTTTTATTTTAAATCTGGCATCATCGACCCTTGGTTTAATTTATTTATCATCCTCTCACTTTACCAATTTTATTCATTTTTGAATAACTTTGAAAATAAAAAATCAATAATAAACTCTTTATTTTCTGGTTTATTTTTAGGCTTAGCTGTTTTAACAAAAGGCCCTGTAGCTTTAATCATATTTGCAATTACAATAATCGCCTATCTTATTTGGACTAAACAAATAAAACAATTAGGATCAAGGAACATAATTGTTTTTATTCTAACTAGTTTAATTGTTTCAGCTAGTTGGTTTATAGTAGAATGGCTAAATGGAAATGAAAAAATAATTTTAGAATTTATCAATTATCAAATTCGATTATTTAATACCGAAGATAGCGGGCATAGTGGGCCTTTTTTATATCATTTTTTTGTTTTGCTGATTGGTTGCTTTCCTGCCTCTTTTATTTTTATTGCTTCTTATCTAAAAAAAAATAATCTTACCAATCCTCAAAACCATTGGCGCATATTGATGCTTTGTTTGTTTTGGGTTGTTTTACTTTTATTTTCGATAGTAAAAACTAAAATACTTCATTACTCTTCCATATGTTATTTCCCTCTCACTTATATTGCAGCTATTGGCATTTCAGAATACATTTCTGATTTTAAACTTAATAAATTTTTTAAATTTTTTTATTGGATAATTGCTTCTGCAATTGGATTATCATTTATACTTATTGCTAATATTAATCTTTTAAAGCCTTTTATTATTAATAATCAATTAATAGAAGACGAATTTGCGATTGATTGTTTAAAAGCCGATGTTAAATGGACTGGCTTAGAATTTATTATTGGTCTTTTATTTTTATTAGGATGTTATTTAATTTACATTTCTATAACTAGAGGAAAGGAGAAGTTATTTTATTACGGATCATTAACTAATTGCTTTTTTATTTGTTTTGCTATTTCCGTTATTGTTCCTAAAATAGAACAATACTCTCAACATTCTAATATCGAATTTTATAAAAATATTGCCAATAAAAATTGTTATGTAGAAACACGAGGATTTAAAAGCTATGCACAGTTATTTTATTCAAATCGAAAACCTAGCGATTACAATAATCCCTTTCAAAAAAAATTTATACTTGAAACCTTAAATAAATTAGAAAAAGAAGGCTATTCAAAATCAAAAACATATGGCCTAGCAAATTTAATTTGGATGCAAAATGAAATAGTAGATAGACCAGTATATATTGTTATTAAAACAAAAAATGAAAGCGAGTTGCTAAATGACAATAAATTACATAAATTATACTCTAAAAATGGGTTTTCTTATTTTGAGAGACCTTTTATTAATACTGCCAAATAGTCTAGTTTTAGCTGTGGCACAAAATGTGATTTACCTAAAAAGAACAAAAAAAGAAATATATCTATGAATTTTGGAGATTTAAATGAATTAGGATTCAGTAGCAGTATGGATGAGGATTCAGACTTTATACCTCTTTTGAGTAGCGAAGATGAGGATAATATGCGAAATGAAAAAATTCCTGAGATTCTGCCAATATTACCGCTTAAAAATACAGTGCTTTTTCCAGGGGTAGTTATCCCTATTACCGTAGGTCGAGATAAATCTATTCAATTAATAAAAGATTATAATAAAGGCGACAAAACAATTGGTGTGGTGGCTCAAAGAAGTGATGCAACAGAAGAGCCGACTGGCGATGATTTATATAATGTAGGTTCTGTAGCTCAAATAATTAAAATGTTGCGCATGCCCGATGGAAATACTACCATTATTATTCAAGGCAAAAAACGATTTAAAATAGACGAATATATTCAAACTGAACCCTATCATAAAGCAAAAGTATCGGCATTCGAAGAAATTAGACCTCCAAAAAGTGATAAAGAATTTGAAGCTATTATTTCGAACTTAAAAGAAATATCTACCCAGATTATTAAAATTTCTCCAAATATTCCGAGCGATGCAAGTTTCGCCATAAATAACATTGATAGTCCAGCTTTTTTAGTGAATTTTATTTCGTCCAATATGAACGCTAAAAGCGAAGACAAGCAAAAAATGCTTGAAGTTGCAAATTTAAAAGAGCGAAGTTTATTGGTATTAGAATATCTTAATAAAGAATTCCAAATGTTAGAATTACGAAATCAAATCCAAAATAAAACAAAAATGGATTTGGATAAGCAACAACGGGAATACTTTTTAAATCAACAAATAAAAACTATTCAAGAAGAACTGGGTGGTAATAATTTTGAACAAGAAATTGCTGGTTACGAAGAAAAAGCGAAAACAAAAAAATGGAGTAATGATGTAAAAGAAGTTTTTGAAAAACAAATTTCAAAATTACAACGCATGAATCCTAATGCAGCTGAATATGGCATACAAACAAATTATGTTGAATTACTTTTAGAACTTCCTTGGGATGAACAAACTAAAGATAATTTTAATTTAAATAATGCTCAAACTATTTTAAATGAAGATCATTTTGGTTTAGAAAAAGTTAAAGATCGTATTATTGAGCATTTAGCCGTTTTGAAATTGAAAGGAAATTTAAAATCTCCGATTATTTGTTTATACGGGCCTCCTGGCGTTGGAAAAACATCTCTCGGAAAAAGTATTGCAAAGGCTTTAAACAGAAAATATGTGAGAATGAGTTTAGGAGGACTTAAAGATGAAAGCGAAATTAGAGGTCACCGAAAAACATATATTGGCGCTATGCCTGGGCGAATATTACAAAATTTAAAAAAAGTACAATCGTCTAATCCCGTTTTTATTTTAGACGAGATTGATAAAGTTGGTAGCGATTATCATGGTGATCCATCATCAGCTCTGTTAGAGGTTCTTGATCCTGAGCAAAATTCAGCTTTTTATGATAATTTTTTAGAACTCGAATATGATTTAAGTAAGGTTATGTTTATTGCTACTTGCAATAATTTATCTAATATTCAACCAGCTTTGCGCGATAGAATGGAGATTATTGAAGTAAATGGTTATACCGTTGAAGAAAAATTAGAAATAGCAAAACGACATTTAGTTCCTAAACAAATTGAAGAAAGTGGCTTAAAAAAATCACAATTTAAAATAAGTGATAAAATTTTAGAGTTTTTAATTGATACTTACACCGCGGAAAGTGGGGTAAGAAACTTAGAAAAGAAAATATCAAAAATAGCGCGTAACACTGCTGTTCATATTGCTAAAAATATAGCTTTACCTAAAATTACAGAAGAAAATGTAATTAAAATATTAGGACCATCTCACATTAAAGATAAATATCAAGGCAATGATATTGCCGGAGTTGTAACTGGTTTAGCATGGACACAAGTAGGAGGTGATATTTTATATATCGAAACTAGTTTAAGTAAAAGTAAAGCAGGTAAACTTACACTTACAGGCAACTTAGGTGAAGTAATGAAAGAAAGTGCTACCCTCGCTTTAGAATACCTAAAAGCACACCCTCAATTAATTAATGCAGATGCAGAAACCTTTGAAAACAATAATATCCACATCCACGTTCCAGAAGGAGCTACCCCAAAAGATGGACCTAGTGCCGGAATAGCAATGCTAACTTCTTTGGCTAGTGCGTTTACAAAAAGAAAAGTAAAAAAAGCTTTAGCTATGACTGGAGAAATTACACTCCGAGGAAAAGTATTGCCTGTTGGTGGAATTAAAGAAAAAATACTTGCCGCAAAAAGAGCCGGTATAAAGGAAATTATTTTATGCGCCGATAATAAAAAAGATATTGATGACATTAAACCTGAATATTTAAAAGGATTAACTTTTAATTATGTTACACAAATGGAAGATGTTTTGAAAATAGCATTACTAAAAGAAAAAGTAAAAGATATCTGAATCTAATTTTAATACTAAAATTTATATTATAAACGAATGAAAAAAATATTTCACCTAATCTCATGTAATTCTTGTGAGAGAGTTATAGATGAATTAAAATTAAAAAACAAAAAATTTATTTTTCAAGACCTAAAAACAGAACCTATTACTGAACAACAATTAGAAGAATTAAAAGATAAAGCAGGAAGTTACGAAGCATTATTTAGTAAAATAGCCCGTAAATACAGAGCATTGGGATTACACGAAAAAGTTTTAAGCGAAAACGAATATAAAAATTTCATCTTGAAAGAATATACATTTTTAAAACGTCCTGTAATCTTGATAAAAGATTCTATTTTTATTGGAAGTTCTAAAAACACTCTAATAGAAGCAAAAAAAGAGTTGATTTAAATTATTTATTTTCTAAAAGATAAATTCTCATTCTAATATCCTTTATGGGCCTGTTTCGAGAATCAGTTGAAACACCTGCGATTTTGTCGATAATCTCAATTCCTTCTATTACTTCTCCAAAAACAGTATATGTATTGTCTAGGTGAGGAGTTCCTCCTATTGTTGTATATAAATTTATTTGTTTTTGATTAAAATGGTATTCTCTTGTTTTTAAATACTCAATTTTAGTGCTATTTTCAATTAAAGAATTAATTATAAAAGCACTGTCTAATTTATTTTCATTTGTTAAGCGATTATATTGTTGCTTTAAAGCCCTACCCTGCTTTGATTTTACAAACTCCTTAGCACAATTATTATAATGCGTTTTATTAATTCTGTCTTCATACTTTTTTAAATCTTCCAAAGTTCTACTTTTTCCCATCACAATATAAAATTGAGAGGCGCTTGATTCAAATTTTGGATTAATATCATCTCCATCTCTTGCGGCACATAACGCTCCTTTTTTATGAATAAGTTTGGGGTCAATCTCAGAAGTTAATGTATAGCCGATGTCTCCATGGCCAAGTGAATCGCCAGTATTTGAGTGCTTACTAAGTTGGTCTCCACCCTGAATCATAAATTGATTGATAACCCTATGAAACAATAATGAGTCGAAAAACCGATTTAAAACTAATTTTTTAAAATTAGCTTTATGTACTGGCGTTTCTTCATATAATTTAAGTTTAATTTCTCCAAATGTTGTTTCAATGATAAAAGTTTCATTACTAAAAGTTTGAGCCTTTATGTTAATTAACAATGAAAAAGACATGCATAGCAAGTAAATAAACTTTTTATTATTAAACATTTTTTTTATATTTGTTAAGCTATATTATAAAAAAATTTTATGCCCAAATATACTGCATTTATTATATCAGGAGCCTTACTTTTTTCGCTAGCGTTTATTACGACTTCCTGCGAAAAAGAAACAAAATGTATTGCCTCTATAAAATGTACCGATTCAACTGGCGTTGCCCTTGCTGATGCAGACGTATTATTATTCGCACTAGTAAAAAATTCTGCAGGAGTAACCTATACTGCAGATATAACAGCAAATGGTTTGTCGGATGCGAATGGAGATGTTTCTTTTACATTTGAATTACCTGCTATTTATGATATTAAAGCAACACTAGAATCTAATTCTCAAACGCTAATTGGTAATGGAATTATAAAACTTGAAGAGGGTAAAACCATTCAAAAAACAATTAAACTAAAATAGCACTCAATATCATAAAGAGTTTTATCCATTGAATATCTTTAGATCCAAATACACTTCCATTATTACTTTATTCAATTGAAAAAATCAAACATAATTCTCTTTCCAATTTTCTACTTTGTATTGATAACAGTTTCATTTTGGATAATTTCATGCAATCCTACCAAGAATTCTTCCTCTCAAGAAGGTATTATTGAATTTGATACCAAAGGAGTTGACGAAAACCATCCCATGTATTCTTTAGCTCCAAATTCAGCATCGCTTAAATTTAAAAACGAAAAATTTACTTTAGAAATGAGTGTTATGGGTTTATTTAATACCTCTATTATTGGAAACATTAAAACAAAAACACTAGTTCAAACAGTTAAATTCATGAATATTAATCAGGCTTGTATTGAAAATGAAGCTGACATAACTAAATCTAATTTAGATTATCCTATAAAAATACTTGAAACGAATGAAACAAAAGAAATATTAGGTCTAAAATGCTACAAAGCAAAAGTTACAAAATTAAATCAACCTTCTGAAACTTTTGATGTATGGTATACCAAAGAATTAGGTGTAGAAAATTGCAATAATCTAACAGTTTATGCTCCTATTAAAGGAATGTTACTCGATTATCGCATCCAAAAAATGGGAATGGAATTACACTTTAAAGCGAGTTCATATAAGCCTGAAAAATTAACAGATAATATATTTGAAATACCAGCTTCTATGAAAATTATTTCGATAAAAGAAATGACTGATTTTATTACTGAAATACAATAATTAAAAAATATAAAAATGATTACAAAGTATATACTTTTTATTGCCTGCCTAATTATATTTAAAATTTCATTTTCTCAAGAGGATTATACCATTAAGATGAATATGAAAATTGAAGGTTTACCTACAGAATATGCTGCATTTGGCGAACAAGAAACTGTTACCTACCTAAAAGGAGAAAAAAGTAAAATAGAAGTCAGTAGTATGATGGAAAATCAGATTACGTTATTTGATGGGAAAGAACAAACCTTTACGAATGATTTAATGGGGAATAAAATGGGTTATAAGATTTCAAAAGAAGAGTTAGAATCTAGTGATAAAAAAAAGAAAGGGAATGTTAAACCTACAATTGATTATATTAACGAAAAACAAAACATTGCTGGCTTCGAATGTAATAAAGCTATCATTACCAGTATTAATAAAGATAAAAAAGAAAATAAAATTATTGTTTGGGTAACAGATAAAATAAATGTGAATTCAACAATAACGAAAAAAATAAGTGGGAAAAGATCTTTTGATTTGGGAGACTTAAAAGGATATCCTTTAAAAGTTGAGATGGAAAGCAATCAAAATGGCATGGAAATAAAAATATTAATTATTGCAACAGAAATAAATACAAAACCAATAGATGATTCTGTTTTTCAAATAAATACTGATGGATTTTCAATGATGAGTTATTCTGAATACATGGAAAAATTAAAAAGCATGCAGGGAGGCAGATAAAAATTGAGAGATTTTTATTCAAATTTTTAATTTAATAATTGTTCATTAAAAATAATTTGATAATCCTCTAATTCTTTTAATAATGGCTCGTAAATTTCTTTTTTAGTTGGGATTTGAACTCCGTTAAGACTAAATCGTTTTGTAAGAAAATTTTTAACGGTTATAGCCAATGGTAATCCAACTGTTAAAGCCATTGCTGTGTGATTTTGGTTTTCACCAATAACTACTAATGAAGAATTTAATTTTTGAATTTGTTTTAAATTAGGCAATTGATATTCAAACTGATGTTGCATTACAATCATGTCTTTATCTCCTGAATTAAGCTTCAATTTTTCCTCTAATAAATGTTGTAATAGTTGGGCGGGAGTGCCTTCATTCATGGTAATTTTTTTATCCGAAAACAACTCCAAATAATCCATTTTTTTTTCTAAATCTATGTCCCATTCATCTTTCATTAAAATTCTAAGCGACTCTTTTAAATTTTTTCCTGTCTCAGGTAAAAATGATTGAATTAAAGAACTATAAGTTAGTTTATTTGTATTTATTATTTTAGAACTATCATCTGTTAAACCCAATTTCACGAATACATTCCAAGCCTTACAATATCCAAAATCTCTCAATGTTCCCCTAATCATAGTTTGCACATCATTTAAACCATAAACTGTTTTATAAGAAACACTATCACGATTTGGATATGCATCAAACTTTCCAAAACCTTCAATTTCAATAAAATTAGTGTCAGAAAATAATCGGTTGTAGGGGACGAATTTTAAACTTCCATTTTGTAAATATTGAGTGGTGCCTTGACCTGCCAAAACAACATTGCGTGGGTTCCAACTAAATTTATATCCCCATGGATTATCGTTGCTTTGAGGAGCAACCAAACCACCACAATAAGATTTAAATGAAGTTATTATTCCGCCTTGAAATTTGATTTTTTCAATAATCTTCATTGCACTGGCATGATCAATCCCTGGATCTAATCCACATTCATTTATCAAAATAATATTTTTATTTTTTGCTTCTTCATTTAAACCATTCATTTCTGAGCTCACATAACTAGCTGTAGCCATATGTTTGCTAAACTCCACACAGTCTCTGGCAACATCTGCATGCATTGAAGCGGGTAACATTGAAATGATAAAGTCTTGAGATTTTATTATGGAACGACGCTTTTCATCATCCTTAATATTAAAACTAATCGCTTTAGCTAATGGGTTTAAACCCACTTTTTCTTGAGCTAATTTTAAATCCATATCAGCGACAGTAACATTCCATTGATATAGATTAGAATTAGTTAAAAAATAATCTATTAATGAGGTTGAAGAACGACCTGCTCCAATGATTAAAATGTTTGTCATGCCCTACAAAAATAACATTTTAAAAATCAAATTTTACATAAAACAAAGGCAATCTACCTAGTTGGTAATTTTCTGCCCAAGGCTGTTTATTTAATCGGTTAGCAGGGTCGGGAGAATAACTCAAAGCCAATATATTTTTGGTATTTAAAATGTTTACTAAATCTAAAGCTATTTCTGTTCCTATTTTTTTTCCATTTATTTTATATGAAATTCTAAAATCAAGCCTATTATAAGCAGGAAATTGAAGTGTATTTACTTTATCATCTTCAGCAACAATATCCATTACGGCATTGCTAGCCGATAAATTAACAGGTGAATAGCGTTTTCCACCACCATAGGTAAATTTAGTACCAACACTTAAACTATTCTTTTTGTTTTTTCCAATTGAATACTCTAAGCCTCCTAAAAAATTACACATATAATTTCCGTTAAAATCTGTATTTGCAGTTTTACCATTACTTGCTTTATATTTACTTTCAAATAAACTTCCGCTTAACATAAAAAAATAATGCTTGTAATAAAGTTTTTCGAGGGTTAATTCTAATCCATAATTATAGCCTGTACCAGTATTTTGCATAGTATAAATAGGAAAAAATCTTGTAAAAGTGGCCCCTCTATTAATTGCAGACACACTAGACGGAACTTGATAAACTGGGACATTCCAAAGATATTGATAATATAATTCGGTTTTTAATTTAAAATGACTTGTCACAAAATAATCGTACCCAAAAACAAGGTGTTGACTTTTACTAAAATCTAAATCTTTGTTTGACTGTTTTTGATTAATATTTATTGTAGGCTTATTATCTTGAATAATAGAATCTGGAATTGCAAAATATAAGTACGTGGATTGCATCTGACTATGAATTCCATATGATAAGTTTAGCATATGTTTAGAAGAAATTTGATGTCTTAAACTAACTCTAGGTTCAAAAACAAATTTATTGTTTAATGTTAAAAGTTGAGAAAAAACACCTGTATTTAAGCTAGTTTTATCGTTAAATTTATGGACAAAATTGAGGTACGGTTGAATTAAATAAAAATTTTCTTTTGAATCAATCCGCGATTTAAATTTTTTATTATTAATAGATGTTGGTAATGTATCATAAGCAGAAATTAATTTTAAAGAGTCGTTAAAATTAACGTCGATTCTATTAACAAATACTCCTAATTTAATGCTATTTTTTGAATTTAGTTTTGATTTAATAAACCAGGCTAATGTTGATTTATTTTCAGCAAAATCGTAATTTAAAATATGAGGTAAAGTATCGTTAGGTTTAAAGTTTTTATCTCTAATAACTAGATAATGATTTGAACCCACTGATTGGGCGGCAAAAGCAAGACTAGTTTTCATGATAGTTCGACTATTAAGTGTGTAAACATGATTTAATATGCCAACACCCATATTCGTTGTAAAATATTGATCCCGGTTTTGATCGCCATAAAGTTCTTTTGGACGTTCTTTAATTTTGCTTAAAACGATGGCAATATTACTTAAACCACCAATGGCATTAAAGCTAAACACGCCTAATTTTTTTGTAGGAAAATTAAGTCGAATTCCAATGTCTTGATAATTTGGAATTGCACTTGTGCCTAAATTAATATTAAAACTTCCAAAAAGTGCTAAGGTTGAATAGCGATAAGAAACTAAATAACTTGATCCTGATTTTTTACTGATTGGACCTTCAAGAGCTAATTCGGTTCCTAAAATTCCTAATTGAAACGTACGTTCATGCTTTTCATTATTCCCATTTCTCATTTTTAAATCGAATACCCCACCTAAGGCGTTTCCATAATTAGCAGGGAAAGCACCAGTATAAAATTCGCTATTTGACAAATACTTATTATTAATTATACTTTGAGGCCCTCCTGCAGAGCCCGCAACGGCAAAGTGATTTGGATTTGGTATATCAATGTCTTCTAAACGCCATAATAAACCAGCGGGGCTATTTCCTCTAATAACAATATCGTTGCGTGAATCGTTTGTTCCTTGAACACCAGCAAAATTTTGAGCCATTCGAGCAGGATCTTGGCGAGAACCTGCATATCTTTCAGTTTCTTCGATACTAAAAGATTTCATATTGGCCATTTGCATAGTGTTTACTAAATCTTTTTCTGAAGAGGCTTTTACTTCGACCTCATCCATTTTTATTGCATTTTCTTCTAACTCAACATTAATTACCATTTCTTTTCCAGAAGTAATAATTATATCGTTTATGGGAATTGTTTTGTATGAAGAAAAAGAATATAAAAAAGACTGCCGACCAACAGGCACGTTAATAAATTTATAAAATCCATCATTATTCGCTACAACAATACTTTGTGATCCAATCACTTTTAACTGAACAATAGCACCAGGCAGGCCAATTCCAGTTTCTTTGTCTACTACCCTTCCCTTAACAGTTTGAAGAACTTGAGATAAAAGTATTTGATTTAAAAATAAAAAAAAAATAAAAACAAATCTTAAAATCATAAATTTAATTTGATTATGATAAAAGTTAAAAGAACCATATCAGATAAAAATCATTTTATATAAAATAACTATTTATTAATTTTTTTTATTTTTAAATAACTGCCTAATAATAAACTATTATTTGTTAACTGATTTAAATTTATTAAGTCAGAGACTTTAACATTATTTCTTTTTGCAATTTGATATAGCGTCTCACCCTTTTTAACTTTATGAAGAATATAATCTTTAGAATTACTTTTTTCTACTATTAAATTTTCAGAAGTATCTTTAGTAGAAGCTAAATTTGTTTGTTTTTTTATTTCTAACTTTTTTATTATTCTATTTTGTTCATGAACAAAAATCACTAAATGTTTCCCAGTCTTTAAACCTCTCTTTCCAATATAATTCCATGATTTAATGTCTTGAACTTTTACTCCATATTTTCTGGCTATTGAACTTAATTTTTCACCTTTTTTTACCACATGATTTATTTTAATTTCAGCTATTGATTCAATAACTACACTTTCTTTTTTTTGAGATTGAATAGCTGAATAAATTTCTATTTCATTGTTCAAGAAATAAGCAATTTTATTCTTGGGTAAACACATTGCATTTCCTCCAGAAGGAATAATATTTTTTCGATATTGAGGATTAAAATATAAAATTTCTTCATTAGAAATATCTAAAGCTTGAGAAATTTGATCAAAAGACATTTGTTCTTTTACAACTACAGTATCAACCTCAAAATATGTTTTTCGAGGTAAAGCAGCATAGATATTATGATCATCAGCATAGTTCATGGCATAATTAGCAGCAATAAAAGCTGGAACATACCCTTGAGTTTCCAAAGGCAAATATGGTCTTATTTCCCAATATGTTTTTTTACCACCACTTCTTCTAATTGCTTTACTTATAGTTCCGGGCCCCGCGTTATAAGCTGCCAAAACCATTTGCCAATCATTAAACATCATATATAATGATTTTAAATATTCAGCGGCTGCTACAGTAGCCTTATATGGGTTACAACGTTCGTCGATATATGAATCAACCTTTAGCCCAAACATTTTGCCAGTAGGATACATGAATTGCCAAAGACCAGTAGCACCTGCTCCAGAGCGAGCATAGGGTATGAGCGCACTTTCAATTACCGCTAAATGTTTTAACTCTAAGGGGATATTATATTTATCTAAAACTTCTTCAAACATCGGGTAATACAATTGAGAAACGCCCAACATTCTACTGAGACTTCCCCTCTTCCGAATCATATATAAATTAATAAAACCTTTTACATGTTCATTATAAACTAAATCAAAAGGAGATACTGCATCTAATTTAGCTAAACGAGATTGATAGGTATTATCGTCGAATAATGGAATACTATCTTCTCTATATTTATATTTATTATTTTTCGGGAATACGGGTTTAGAAAAAACATTATCAAACATTTTTTGTGATGATAGACTGTCTAACATATCTGCAATTGGATGCTCAACAGAATAAGATTGAGATTTAATTGTTAATGACCCAATAATTAATAATAAGACGAAAGTGTTTTTTTTTCTAATAAATGTCATAATCGTCCAATATTTATTTAATTGCATTTAGCTTAATAATACTTTTATTAAAAAATGTTACAAAACAATAAAAAATAAAATACTATAATTATACAATTATATAAATAAATCTTTATAATAAAATAAAAGACTAAATATATTTTTTAACTTTGTAATGTGAGAAACGAAGAAAAAATAGAAATCCCCTTAATTAATATTGAACGTAGTACATTATTAATAATTACATCTTTTTTATTTAGTTCCGTTATCCTCTTAATAGGATATAAAGTTTTAATGGATTTTAATCCAGTTGGATTTTTAATAATGATTCCTGGATTTTTTATGGCTTTTCAAAGTTTATGGATTGTTTTACATCCTTTTACACTAATATTTGCAGATAGATTTGAAATAAAACAATCGCTTTTTAGAAATAAGATTCGTTATTTTATAGATATCAAACAAATAACACAAAACTCCAATGGCAAGCTATATATTACTTTTAATGATGATGAAATTGAAAAGTTAAATTTATTCGGCATTAAAAAAAATCATAAACAATTACTGAAATCAGAAATAGAAAAGGCGATTTCCCTTAAATAGCCTGCTCATAATAGAAAAACACCAACTAATTATCCGAATTAAACACCTAATAAACATTCTAGTGTTTAAAATCAAAAAAATAGGTTTGATTCTAAGTTAATTAATAGATTAAATTCGTATCAAAACCTTAAAGCAATGATATACTTTATTTTGAAAATAGGAGCTGTTTTAAACATAGCCCAAACAGAAGATTCATTAACAGATGCCATAAAAACTGGTATTCAAACTATTGAGACGAGTCCTCAAATCACAGAAACTAAAATTTCACTGATTACAATGATTGCTAAAGGTGGACCCATAATGTATCCTTTAGCTTTATTACTTTTAATATCAATTTACATTTTAGTAGAACGCTTGCTAGTATTAGGTAAAGCCAGTAAAATAAATAAGGAGTTATTGCAAAGCATAAAAGAAATGATAAATACAGGTAATTTGTCCAATGCAATAAGTATGTGTAAAAATATTAATACACCAGAGAGTACCATGTTAGAACAAGGTATTTCTAGAATTGGGCAACCAATTACAGAAATAAGAACAGCCATGGATAAAAGTGGAGCGAATGAAATTGCTAAACTAGAAAAAAACTTAAATGTGCTAAATATTATTGGAAGAATAGCTCCTATGTTTGGGTTTATTGGAACTATTATAGGGGTTATTACAATTTTTTACGACATTTCTTTAGCTAAAACGGTTGAGATAGAAGTAATTTCAAAAGGCTTATACCAAAAAATGGTCACCTCTGCAGGAGGATTAGTAGTTGGTGTAATCGCTTTTGTTTGCTATCATTGGTTAAACTCTCGAATAGACAAATTGGCAAATCGGATGGAAGATACTCAAATAAAATTTTTAGATATTTTAAATGACCCAATTAAATAAATTTAAATCAAACACTTAATTAACTGATTAATTTAATTAATAATTTTTAATATTAAATTATGGCTTTACGAAAAAAACAGAGGGATGCAGAAGTTAGTACAGATTCGTTAAACGATATTATGTTTTTTCTTTTACTATTCTTTTTAATACTTTCTACAATGGTAAGTCCAAATTCTATAAAAGTAAATCTACCAAAGTCAGACTCAAACGTTACTATAGAAAATACAAAAAAACCTATTCACGTGGCAATAACAAAAGATAAAAAATACTTCGTGAATAGTATAGAAATTAATTTATCAAACCTAGAAAATGAAATTTCTAAACTTGCTTCAAAACAGACAGAGCCAACTGTTTTAATGCATTTAGATAAAGAATTATCAATTCAAGATGAAATTGATATTATGACTATTTGCTATAAATTAAAATGCAAAACTGTATTAGCCACAGCTCCTACAAATAAATAAAAGGGGCTATTTAGCTTGTTGTAAATACAAAAAAAGATGATCCTTACAAAATCAGAAGAATCGAAAAATCAAATTATTTCAGGGACAATTACTCTCATTATTTTTTTATTATTGCTTTTGTTTTTAATTTTTTATAACATGATAACCCCTAATCCACCATTTCCAGAATCGGCAGGTGGAGGTGGACAGGAATTAGCTTTTGGAACAATGAATATGGGAAATGGAGATATTGAATATGGGTCTTTAGGAAATGTAAACGATGTGATATCAAAACCAAAAGAAGAAGAAAATCTATTAACCGATGAAAATGGAGAATCAATAAACTTAAAAACAGAAAAAGAAGAAAAAATTAATGAAAACAGCACCGTAATTACTCCAGTTTTACCATCAGAAATAATTCCAGAAAAAACTGAAGCTCAAAAATTAGCAGAAAAATTTAAAAAAAATACAGGCAAAAACTCTGGAGGTATTGGAAATGATGAAACGGCAGGAGAAAATGGTTCTCCAAACGGTAATCCTTTTAAAAATGGAACTGGTGGAGAAGGTAGCGGAAATGATAATGGGGATGGGGATGGGAATGGACCGGGTTCGGGTATTGGAAAAGGTGGTTTTGGCAGAGGTATTGGTGTTGATTTAAAAGGGAGGGCTGTTGTTAAGCCACCAAAATTACCAAGTGACACAAAAGAAGAAGGTAAAGTGGTGGTTGAAATAACAGTAGATAGCGAAGGGAATGTAATCGAAGCAAATCCGAATGGTAGAGGAACAACCACAAGCAGTGCTTTATTAAAAGCAAAAGCAAAACATGCCGCCTTAGCTACAAAATTTAATGTTGATGGTAAATTTGAGGAGCAACAAGGAACTATTACCATTGTATTTTCATTTGATTAAAAAATGACTTATCAAGAAACTCTTTATTATTTATATTCGCGATTACCAATGTTTCAAAATATCGGAGCAGCTGCATACAAAGCCAATCTAGATAATACCTATAAAATATCTGAATTATTAGGTAAACCACATTTAAAATTAAAATGTATACATGTAGCCGGAACCAATGGAAAAGGTTCTAGCAGTCATATGTTAGCAGCTATTCTTCAAAAATCAGGTTACAAAACTGGATTATACACCTCGCCACATTTAATTGATTTTAGAGAGCGAATTAAAATAAATGGTACAATAATTCCAAAAAAACACGTAACCAAATTTGTAGAAAAATATAAGCTTAGTTTTGAAAAGATTGAACCAAGTTTTTTTGAATGGACTGTAGGCTTAGCATTTGATTATTTTGTAGCTGAAGAAGTAGATGTTGCCATTATTGAAGTCGGATTAGGCGGAAGATTAGATTCTACCAATATCATCAAACCAAAAGCTTGTCTAATTACAAATATTAGCTATGATCACACCAATATATTAGGCAATACCCTTGAAAAAATTGCTTTTGAAAAAGCAGGAATTATAAAAGCTAGAGTTCCTCTTGTAGTAAGCGAATTTCAAAGCGTTACTGCGCCAATATTTATTGAAACATCAAAAAAATTAAAATGTATAATTGAATTTGGAAATAAAAATTATAAGCTACTTAATTACAAAAAAAAGAATGGATTATTACATGCAACTATTTTAAATGTAAAAAAAGATAGCACAGATTTATATAAATTAGATTTGACTGGAACTTATCAATTAAAAAATTTATTAGGTGTTTTAAATCTTTTAGATCATTTAGAAAAAGCAGATTTTTATATTTCTATTGATAATATAAAAAGTGCCTTGAAACAAACCATTAAATTAACCGGATTAATGGGTAGATGGCAAAAATTGGGTGATAAGCCATTAATAATAGCAGATACAGGGCATAACGAAGATGGAATAAAAGAAGTGGTTGAGAATTTAAGACAAGTCACATACTCCAATCTTCATATTGTTTTTGGTGTTGTAAATGATAAAGACATTACTAAAATATTAAATTTACTTCCTAAAAATGCTTACTATTACTTTGTAAAAGCAAATGTTAAAAGAGCTTTAGATGAAAATGAATTAAAGCTGCAGGGAAATAAACTAAAACTAAAAGGAAACGCCTATTCTACCGTAAAATTAGGGATAGAATCGGCTAAAAAATCGGCTAAAAAAAATGATTTAATTTTTATAGGAGGGAGTACATTTGTAGTTGCAGATGCATTAGTTTTATTTAATTTAAAATCAAATAAGTCAAAAATCCGGAGAGGTACCCTAAAATAGCTAAGAAGGAAATATATTTTAAATACCATCTGAAACTTATTTTTTCAATCCCCATTGCAACAACACCCGCCGCAGAACCAATAATTAAAATACTTCCACCAGTTCCACTACAATAGGCAAGTAAATGCCAAAAAGAACTATCAAAAGCATAATCGTTTAAACTATACATGCCTTGATATGCAGCTACTAATGGAACATTATCTATTAGAGCAGAAATTAAACCAGTGAATAATAAAACCAAATTCTGATTTGATATTGAAGCATTTATATTTATCGCGATAGAAGATAATAAACCACACGTTTCTAATGACGAAATACTTAATAAAATTCCTAAAAAAAATAAAATACTAGGAGTGTCAATATTTCTTAAAGCAAAAGCTACTGAGTGATTATTTTTATCAACATCATCACGTCTCCTATTTTTAATTTCGGTAATACACCACAATAATCCCAAACCGAATAGCATTCCCATAAATGGGGGTAAATTAAAGATAACTTTAAACAACGGAACAGCTAATAAGATAAATAATCCAGCTATTAAAATAAATAAGGACCCTGATCGATATGAACTAGAAATAATTACTTTATTAACTAATATATTAGAAAATAGCTTTTGTTTGTGAATGATAAAATATATAATAAACAGTGGGACAATTAAATTAATTAAACTGGGTATAAATAAAGATGAAATTAAAAGATTAGAACTAGTTTGACCCCCGATCCAAAGCATAGTTGTAGTAACATCACCAATAGGGCTCCAAGCGCCACCTGCATTAGCAGAAATTATAATAAGACCTACAAAATACAAACGCAATTTGCAATCGGGTAATAATTTTCTAATTACTGAAACAATTAAAATTGTACTTGTTAAATTATCTAAGACCGCTGATAAAAAAAACGTCATAAATCCTATTATCAAAATTAAATACACAGGTTTAACATCGATTAATTTTTGGGTAATTACATCAAATCCGTTATGGGCATCTATTAA
>Ga0214919_10003672_pt1 | contig 22951 bp, 20 predicted proteins | sample LL1503_MetaG_FD_177994 | JGI IMG/M metagenome (GOLD analysis project Ga0214919, IMG submission 177994) | Freshwater microbial communities from Lake Lanier, Atlanta, Georgia, United States - LL-1503 | ecosystem: Environmental > Aquatic > Freshwater > Lake | place: USA: Georgia | collected... | reverse complement strand
TTAATCAAAAAACCAGCACAGGCTGCATCAGCTAAAAGAGAGGCAGTCGCATAAGGACTTTCCCTTTTATTTGAAAGAGGACATTTTAACTTTGCCCGGGACCGGACATTTTAACTTTGCTTTGACATTGATTTTTTACGTCGATTCTTACCCCAGGTTTCTTACCTTAAGTTTTATAATTTTTATAAATTTTATTAGAAAGACGATTACCTAAAAAAATCGTCATCAATAGTAAAATTCAGGTCATCGTCGTCGCCAAAAGGAAAACTCTCATCGAGCCCTAGAACGCCTTCCCCACCAAATAACAAGGCAGTAGAGCGAGAAGCAGCACTAGATACAGCAGCACTAGATACAGCAGAACCAAAAGCAAGACCCAAATCTTCTTGAGCCCACCAATCCTCAGGAATAGCCGCGGAAGCCGCACGTGTAGCAGTCCCAAAATCAGGACTGGGAATAGCTGAATGTGGCGATCCTGCATTGACTAAAACAACCACTGGAAGCACCACTGGAGCCGCACTCGATGAAGCAGGCGAACTACTTGTTTTCAAGACGCCATCATCAGAAGCCTTCGAATTTATTTTACTTAAAACTAAGATCATTTGTTCATGATTTAAGGGCGTCCGTATGGGCGCTTGCGCTAAAATATCTAGCTTCAGCACATGCTGACTAATTATTTGCCAAGTAGATTCCAGGCTTTCTTTGCCTATTTTTTCAATCAATGACGTTTTAAATTGCTCAAAAAATTCTAAATAAGCTGACTTTGCATCACGCCCTTTAGCAGCACTGAATGCATTTCTTGCCCTGCGACGCTCCGCGATATCACTAATCTCAGAAAAATCGGGCATCTCCCTGACTGCTAAAACAGGCTCACTCGGCAGACTAAAACCCTGAGCTTCAGCCCAAGCTTGCAACACCTGATGAGCCGCAAATTTCTGAGACTCTCTATCCCTGGATCGCTGAGCAGCCAGGCGATTTCTCTCTTTTCTAGCAAGTCTCGTTTGTTCTCTCATTTTTTCTATTGTTGGTTCTATTTTTCTTTTCAGATGGGCTCTTTGAGAGTGATTCCCGGACATTATTTTCTCCATTTTATTTTTATTAAAATTTTTAAAGCGCAGGGTTTTAACCATCCGAACTTAGGGAAAAATTAAGTACTAAAAAAACAATCAAAAGATCAGAGAAAAATCATGCGCATCAGGCGCTTTTGATATTTTGATATCGAATATTTGACTTGGATTTTGATTTCAGTATCATCCCGCGGCTCAACACTCATGCCGGGGTGGTGAAATTGGTAGACGCGCCAGCTTCAGGTGCTGGTGGGGGTAACCCCGTGAAGGTTCAAGTCCTTTCCTCGGCACCATCTTTAATCTCTCCCGCAAGGGGAGAGACGCTATCAGTGAAAAGTTAATCTAGGGGATGATTAATAATAATCGTCTGATCTCTGTCAGGACCCGTCGAAATAATATCCACTGGGACCCCTAACTCTCGTTCTATTTTTTGAATATAGTTCTGAGCCTGCTCTGGCAGATCAGCATATTTTGTTAGCCCATGAGTCGATTTTTTCCAGCCAGGCATAGAAATAAATTTAGGATTGAGATTTAAATAATCCAAAGCATCCGTCGGTGGTAATAAATTAACTTCACCAGAATCTTGGTTTTCATAGCCAACGCAGATTTTAATTTCTTCTAGGCCATCTAAAACATCTAATTTAGTTAAACACAAAGCAGTCATGCTGTTTAAAAATATAGACCGTCTTAAAGACACTAGATCTAGCCAACCACAGCGACGAGACCGCCCTGTCGTTGTTCCAAATTCATTACCTTGCTTAGATAAATGCGCCCCGACTTCATCAAATAATTCTGTTGGGAATGGCCCAGAGCCCACACGGGTTGCATAAGCTTTAGTAATCCCAATGACTTGGTCTAAATATAAAGGCCCCATGCCGCTACCTGAAGACACGCCACCAGCTGTTGTATTAGAAGAAGTGACATAGGGATAAGTCCCATGGTCAATATCTAATAAAGCCCCTTGGGCGCCTTCAAAAATAATAGGTTGGTTATGTGAGTAAATATTTTGCAATCTGGCGGACGTATCCATAATTAAATGCTTGAAAAACTCCGCCTGTTTTAAACTAGTTTCATAGATTTTTAAAACATCTAATTTTGGCTGAGAAAAATAATTTTCTAAAAAAAAATTATGGTAATCCATTAATTCTTTTAATTTTTCTAAATATCTTTCAGGGTGTAACAAATCCCCTGTTCTCACGGCTCTTCTGGCGACTTTATCTTCATAGGCCGGACCAATGCCCCGCCCTGTGGTTCCAATTTTTTGACTCCCTCGTTTTAATTCTCTGGCCTGATCAAGCGCCGCATGAATAGGAAGAATAAGCGGACAGGAATCACTGATAATTAATCTTTCTCGAACTGGAACGCCTGCTTTCTCTAATCTTTCTATTTCTGAACATAAAGCTTCTGGAGATAAGACCACGCCATTGCCAATAATGCTTAAAATCCCGGCATGCATAATGCCCGATGGAATCAAATGTAATTTGGTCACTTCGCCATTAATCACTAAAGTATGACCGGCGTTATGACCGCCTTGATATCTAACCACTGTAGAGACACGACCATCTGCAGTTAATAAATCAACAACTTTTCCCTTGCCTTCATCGCCCCACTGGCTACCTAAGATAACAATGTTTTTAGAATTTTTTTTTAGATTATTAGTTTTATTACTTTGCATCATGAGCTCATATTGGAATTACTATTAGGATTAAAATATTTAAACAACTGGCCATTGGGGCTTAGCACTAAAGTCCCATGCTGATTAGCAAAAGCCGCTTGATAGACTTCTAGTGATTTAAAAAACTCGTAAAATTCTGGGCTTTGCGCATAAGCACTCGCAACGATTTGTAAGGCTTTTGCTTCTCCATCTGCACGGGTTTTAGCCGCTTGTGAATTCGCCGTTGAAATAATCACAGCAGCATTGGCATCTGCATCTGCTTTGATTTGCTCAGCCGTTTGCAAGCCGTCTGCCCTGTAAGCTGCCGCGTCGTTTTCTCGTTTAGATCTCATGCGCGCAAAAACAGAATCCTGCACTTTTTGAGGCAGTTCTATTTTTTGAATTCGCACATCAATAATTTGAATCCCCAACTGGGCCGCAGGTGCTTGAAGGGCCTGAAATAAACTGGCCATCATTTGCTCACGCTTAGCGTCTATCAAATCAGAAATAGTCATTTGGCCAAATTGATTTCTCATCGCATCTTGCAAGGCTTGCTGTAATAAAGCATCAGCTAATTGGCTATTCGAAGAAGTGGATTCGTAGTAAGTCACTGGATTAGAAATTTTCCATTTAACATAGGCATCGACAGACAATTCTTTTTGCTCAGCTGTCATCACGCGATCAGAACTGGATTCCAAGGTTCTAACCCGCATATCAAACTCATCAACGTTTTCGATAAATGGCCAACGGAAATGCAAGCCAGGCCCTGCGATCATCGGCTGATTATTTTGTGTGTTTACTATTTGACCCAAACGCAAAACAATCGCTGATTGATATTGATCGACGGTAAAAACAGACATGCTCAGTAAAAAAATAACAATAATTAAACTGGCCAAAAATATAAAACTAGCTCGCATTATTTTGAGCCTCCTGCCAACGCAAATAACTGGTACGAGAATCGCCTAAATTAGTCCCGCTTGAATTAGCAGAATTAGATAAAAGTATATTATTAGAACTACTGGAGCCTATATTTAAGCTGGTATTTGAGCTGGTATTTGAATTTGAATTTTGAGAATTATCTAAAGCACCAGAATTAGAATTAGCGCTATTAAGATTAGAGCTAGAAGCAGAAATAGAATTAATAGAGTTAATAGAATCATCGGGGAGCGTGATATAAAAATTCCCCGTTTTTCCACCGCTGTCTATTAAAATCAAATGACTACCCTGCAGAACATTTTGCATGGTATCTAGATACATGCGATCACGGACAATAGCCGGATATAGATGGTATTGGGGCAATAAAGCATTAAAACTCGCAACGGATCCTTCAGCGTTTAACACAGACTTTTGCGCATCCGCATCGGCCTGTTGCAAGATTCTTGCCGCTTGGCCTTTCGCTTGTGGGACAACTTGGTTCGCATATGTATTGCCGTTATTAATATAAGTCACCTGATCTTCACGCGCTTTGATCACATCATCGAAGGCATCTTTGACCTGATCCGGCGCGCTGGCATATTGCATATCAACATCCAAGATGGTTAGTCCTAGCTGGTATTGAGCCGCGAGCTTTTTAATCTGAGTCTCTACTTGAGATCTGACTAATTCACGACCATTAGTTAAAACGTCTGTTAACTCAGAATGCCCAATGACTTCTCGAACGACAGAATCTGTAATTTCAGAAAGCGCACCAGAAGGATCTTGGCTATTAAATAAATAAGCCTCTGGGTCTGAAATTTTATATTTAACAACAAAGACCACATGAACCAGATTTTCTTCACTGGTCAGCATCACGCCATCTTGAGTCACCATGGCTACTTGATTAACATCGACAATCTGATTGGTCTCTATAAATCTTGGCATCCAATGAGGACCAGGCCCCGTGGTTTCCGCATATTTTCCAAATTTTAAAATCACGGCTTCTTCAGCAGGATTAACGACATAAAAACCAGATGCCGCCCAGATAATAATTAAAACCAAAAGAATCATTCCGAGCATTTTTAAAGAGACTAGGTCGATGGGCTCGCCCGATTTTTTATTTTGCTTGGAATTTTCAGGACCTGAATTGCCAGACCCAGAATTATTAACACTAGAAGAATCCGTAGGCTTATTTTGAAAGCTCGATTTCCAGTCTTTAAATTTTGAATTTGAACTAGATGAATTAGACGAACCAGCTCCAGATTTATTATCTGAATTAGTTTTATTGGTCTTATTTGTTTTGTTAGATAATTTTTTAAACAAGTCTTTAAAAAACTGATCTAGTGGCGGCGGCCCTTGAGGTGGAATCTGGTCTTTCTTACTCTCCCAGGGATTAGGCTTCTTGTCAGCCCCATTTTCATCCTTGGTTTTCTCATCATCACTCTGCATCAACATCTCCAAGATCTTAGGGCAAAAATTAGGGGAGGTATTCTGATAGAGCCGCGAGCAGCAAGTCAAGGCCAAGCCTACGTTCGCAAGAGATCCAAACACGGATCGCTTTTCCAGACTCATCGCGGTCTATACGGGGCTCTATCGGCGGGTCTAGTAAATCTATTTTATTGAATACTTGAATCATGGGCTTTTCTAAAACCTTTAATTCACCCAAGACTTCATTGACAGCGCCTATTAACAACTCTTTGTCTGGATCCGCCGCATCAACGACATGTAATAAAACATTGGCGAGCACAGTCTCTTCTAAAGTTGCTGAAAAAGCTTTGACTAGGGAATGGGGTAAATTTCTAATAAATCCAACCGTATCTGCTAGGACAATAGATTGAGTCTCGCGTGCATCTCCAGCGCTTCCAGCATCCAGGCCATAACCATACTCATATTTATTATTTTTATATAAATTTTCATAGCGTTCTTGAACTAAATCTGAGTCTATTAAATTCAGATCTATTAACTCTGGATTTTCAGACTCTAGATCTCGCCTCTCCCCTGATGGGAGAGAGAGACCTGAAGGCGTTTCGCCCGAGGGGCAGAGAGGGGGTAATTTAGAAATCCTAGGCACCCTACAGCGCCTTAAAGTCGGATCTAAAGTCGCAAATAATTGATTCTGAACATAGACATGCTCACCCGTTAGGACATTAAATAAACTAGATTTCCCAGCGTTGGTATAACCCACCAAAGAAACAGTCGGTGTCTCTGATTTTTGCCGAGCTTGCCTGGATAAAGATCGCGTTTGCTTTACTTTTTCTAAGCGTTTTTTTAATTGTTTTACTTTGCCCTGCAATAATCTTTTATCTAATTCTAACTGGGTCTCACCGGGCCCTGTTAAGCCAATAGCACCGCCCCGCTGTCTTTCAAGATGTGTCCAGGCGCGTTTCAATCTCGAAGACATGTATTGAATCTGAGCTAGCTCAACTTGCAGCTTACCTTCAAAAGTCCGAGCTCTTCGAGCGAAAATATCTAAAATTAAACCAGTTCTATCTAGGATTCTCACTCCCACATGCTCTTCAAGATTTCTCTCTTGAGAGGGCGTTAAGTCATAATTAAAAATCACTAAATCAGCATCATGGGCCTGGACCATGAGCTTTAATTCTTCGACCTTGCCTTCACCAATAGAAAATTTTGGATCTGGCCGATCTCTTTTAGCCAAACACTCACCCACTATTTCGGCCCCTGCGGACAAAGCAAGCTCGCGAAGTTCATGTAAAGAATTTTTCTGGAAATTATAAAAATCCACATGGACCAAAACAGCCTTTTCACGAATTGCTTCATGGCTAATCAGTCCAGAATGAGATTTTGGATTTGAATTATTAATTTAATTTTCCCGTCTAAATTTTCTTATCTAGCTTTATCAACTAATGATCCTGAGTCGGACCTGACAAAGTTGGACCAGGCAAACCAGCATCATCATGATGATGACCGTGATCTCCTGCATCATCTAAACACCCCGTTCCATCTTGGCTATGCAAACGCACTTGGCGCGCAGGAACAATGGTTGAAATGGCATGTTTGTAAACCATTTGGTTCACACTGTTATTTCTTAAGACAATCACAAATTGGTCAAAAGAATCCACATTGCCCTGTAATTTAATCCCATTGACTAAATACACAGCTACAGGAATACGCTCTTTGCGTAGTGCATTCAAAAAAGGATCCTGCAGAGATGGGCTTTTAGACATGTTGCTCTCCTAAAATTTCAAAAAATTCCAAACTGTCGATTTGTCGATTTGATCTATTGATACGTCGATCTTGATATAGGTATTTCGAAAAAACCCAGACCTGCCCAGATCAGGGCGGGGCATTGTACTCTGATTTAGAAAATTATTTCAAATCGAGAGCATTCAAGCTATTTAAATAAAAATTTAACTAGGAAAGCAAAGTTTAAAAAACTAAAACCCTTCAAACATTGAACTCACAGACTCTTCGCTGTTAATTCGGCGAATAGTCTCTGAGATCATGTCAGCAATAGAGACCTGATGAATTTTTGAACAAGACCTTGCGTTATCTCTTAACTCAATACTGTCTGTGACCACGACTTCGTCTAAGACCGAATTTTGAATATTTTCAATCGCTGGCCCTGATAAAACAGGATGGACAATATAAGCAGATACTTTGCTGGCACCGTGTTCTATTAAAGCCTCAGCGGCCTTACATAAAGTCCCTGCGGTATCAACAATATCATCGACCAAAATACAATGTCTTCCAGCTATTTCACCAATCACATGCATGACTTTGGCGACATTGGCCGTTGGGCGTCGTTTATCAATAATGGCTAAATCACAGCCATAAGCTTTGGCCATTGCTCTTGCTCTTACCACTCCGCCAATATCTGGCGAAACAACCACTGGATTTTGAATAGCTCGAGATTGCAAGGTTTTTAATAAAATCTCAGTCGCGAAGACATTTTCGAAGGGTATATGAAAAAAACCCTGGATTTGTTCTGCATGAATGTCCACAGCAACCACACGATCCACACCGGCTGTCGCTAACATGTCAGCAACCACTCGGGCTGTAATAGGCACACGCATGGATCTAACTCGGCGATCTTGTCTGGCATAGCCAAAATAGGGAATCACTGCCGTAATTCTGCCCGCTGACGATCTTCTTAGAGCATCAACCATTACAACGACTTCCATCAAATTATCATTGGTAGGCGGACAAGTAGACTGGAGAATAAAGACATCACGACCACGGACATTTTCTAGAATTTCGATAGCTGTCTCGCCATCGCTAAACGTCCCGACCTTGGCGCGTCCAATAGGAACACCGAGCTTATTTGCAACGGCTCTAGCCAAATTTGGCGAACCATTCCCATGAAACAGCATTAAATCTGGCACAGTGACATCCCAATCAAAATAAAATAAGACAGAGAAAAATAAGAGAGACAAAAAATGATGATTGGCTGGGCTGGTAGGACTCGAACCTACGGATGCGGGGATCAAAACCCCGTGCCTTACCAACTTGGCGACAGCCCAATCAACGGGGCGCAATCTTAGGGATTTTGATTTTGAAGTTCAAGGGTTTATTTAAAAATTTTCAAAAACTTCTTGAAATTAAAATTTTTCGCCTAATATACGCGCTCCTCAAAAATTAACGTGACTTATAAAAATAAGACTCAAAATAAAATCTTAAATCAAATTTTAAAAAACCCGTAAGCTCTTCTTAATATTCAAAAACTAAGATTCCCCAGCTCAATTTTTTTAAAGATCTTTTTAGATCAATTAATAGATAAGTTAGAAAACTCTCAAGGAGTGAGAAAATGTCTGGTACCACAAGCCTAAATCCTATTTTTGCTGCGACTCAAAACAATGATTTTAATGGCCTCAAGAATGCGTTATTTAACCCACAGAATTTACCTGGCTTATATGACTCTAACAATAATTCATTGGTAGCAGCAGTACGAAATCATAGTGCGTTCGCGCTCGGACTTTTATTAAAAACCCTGGCTCAATATCAAAATACCCAGCACATTAAACCAGATAGCGCTGTGACTTTATTCCCCTCTCCTATTCAAACAGTCCGACTAGAAACAGCAAACACGCCCTTACTGATTGCCGCAGCTGTGCAAACTCTTTTAGGAGAGCTCAAAAAATCAAAAAGAATCGAGCCTGATGGACCCTTAGCAAGCATGGTTCAAGCAATGGATAAATCAGAACTAGTCAGTCAAAAATTTAAGGATGCACTGAACCAAACTGCGGCCAGCCGCATGAGCAGTTACGGACATACCGATGCTTCTAGTGTACGTGAATCAGCCTTAACTTTTAGAGATGCCGAAGAATTTATTCAGGCAAATACCGCCAACAATGATGGCATTATCAGTAACGGCTAAAGCAAGCCTTATAAAAAACTAAGGGCGGAAATTCCGCCCTTTTTTATTTCTTAAAAAACCCAGACAAGCCTGGTGGCATCCCGCCGCCCATGCCGCCTAGACCTGGCATATTCGGCATACCAGGCATATTAGGCATAGCACCACCGCCCATACCCGCACCCATACCACCTGCTCCAGAACCGCCTAACTGACGCATCATCTGCATCATCTTGCCGCCCTTGCCCATTTTCTTCATCATCTTTTGCATTTGATCAAATTGTTTTAACAACTTATTGACCTCTTGAATTTCTGTCCCAGCCCCTGCCGCTATACGGCGACGACGTGAGCCATTAATTAAATCTGGATTAGACCGCTCTTTTTTAGTCATGGAGCTAATAATTGCCCGCATCTGAATAAAAGTCTTGTCATTGATTTTATTCTTAACCGCATCGGGTATTTGACCCATGCCCGGTAATTTACCCAAGATACCGCTGACATTGCCAAGCTTAGACATCTGTTCTAATTGATCAGAAAAATCTTGAAGATCAAAACTTTGACCCTTGCCCATTTTTTTAGTCATTTGGGTGATTTTTTCTTTGTCTAAATTTTTCTCAGCTTGTTCTATGAGAGATAAAACATCGCCCATGCCTAAAATTCTAGAAGCAATACGATCTGGATAGAATGGCTCTAGGGCATCTACTTTTTCGCCCATGCCTAAAAATTTAATCGGCTTCTCAGTGACTAATCTAATGGATAAAGCCGCCCCGCCTCGTGCATCGCCATCGGCTTTGGACAAAATCACGCCAGTTAGATTCAACGCATCATGAAAAGCCTTGGCTGTAATTGCCGCATCTTGACCGGTCATGGCGTCTACGACGAATAAAGTTTCGACAGGATTTAAAAAGCCATGCAAAGACTTAATTTCAGACATCATGTCTTGGTCTATGTGCAGGCGTCCTGCCGTGTCGACTATTAAAACATCAGAGACTGATTTTCTAGAATAATCCAAGGCTGCTTTAGCAATATCTAATGGTTTCTGACTGGAATTAGATTCAAAAAAATCAACACCGACCTCGCCTGCCAATACTTTTAATTGCTGAATAGCAGCCGGTCTATAAATATCACAGCTAGTAATAACTACTTTTTTCTTTTGAGTTTCTTTTAAAAATTTGGCTAATTTTGCCGTCGTTGTGGTCTTACCAGAACCCTGTAATCCAGCCATGAGAATCACACAAGGCGGCTCTGCGCGAAGATCAAGAGTCTCATTTTTTTGACCCATGATTTCTATCAATTCTTCTTTGATAATTTTAATAAACATCTCGCCTGGGGATAAACTCTTAGTCACTTCAGTACCCAGCGCTCGGCGCCTGACACCCGCTATAAAAGTTTTAACCACAGACAAAGCCACATCGGCCTCTAATAAAGATACTCGGACATCTCGCAAAGCTTTTTGAATATTTTCTTCGCTGAGTTTTCCACGGCCGGTTAATTTATTAAACGTAGTAGTTAGGCGATCGGTTAAAGACTGAAACACACGCAAGTTCCTCTTAAATATTTAAAATAAAAAAATTAAAATTATAAAAATAAAAAACTAATTAATTCCCTTCTCGCCGACTCCAGGCATTAATCACAGCCTTGACTAAAGTCGCGAGGGGAATCGCAAAAAATAAGCCCCAGAAGCCCCAGATCCCGCCAAAGAATAAAACAGCCGCAATGATGGCCAAAGGATGTAAATTAACCGCTTCTGAAAACAAAACAGGGACTAAGAGATTTCCATCTAAAGTCTGGATCACTAAATAAACCAGGATCATATATAAAAATTCTGGGCTGGGACCAAATTGCATCAGACCCACCAAAACCACAGGCACTGTCACAATAATCATGCCGATATAGGGTATAACAACTGAGAGACCCACTATAAAAGCCAGAAGCGGCGCGTAATTTAAGTGAAATATTAAAAAGCCCAAGTAAGTAATCACGCCAACGATAATAATTTCGAGGGCCTTGCCTTTAATATAATTCCCCAATTGCAACTGCATTTCATGAGAAACACGATCCACTAAAGATCTATTTTTGGGCATATATTTTTCAGCGAAAGCCATTAATTTTTCTTTGTCTTTCAGCATGAATAAAACAACTAAAGGCACTAGAAATAAATACACCAGCCAAGAAATCACAGAAGGCAAAGAAGCGACAGAAATAGAGACTATTAGCTGGCCCAGCTGGGTGACTTTTTCAGCTTTAATGGTCGTTGTTTGGATTAAATCATGCACACTGCTGTCTGAAAAAAAGCTTGGATATAACTTAGGCAGCGTTAATAAATAATCATGAAATCCTGCCAACATACTAGGAAAATCATTCACAACTTGAGAAAACTGCTGCCACAAAATGGGCAGCAAGCCAAAAACAGCCAGAATAAATAAAGCAATAAATAAACTATAAACCAGTGACACCGCTAAGAATCTCGGAAAACGACAGCGTCTCTGTAAAAAACCCACAATAGATTCTAAAACAAAGGCAAAAACCAAACCGGCTAGTAAGGGCGCCAAAATATGGCCTAAAAACACAACCACTAATAAGCCTAGAATTAAAACAAATAATAAAATAACCGCCGCGGGATCTGAAAAACGCCGCTTATACCACTCTTGAATGACTTTCCACATGGCCTACAAAAACCCCTCTGATTTAAAGCGCGGCGAGTATATACTTTTGCTCCGCGAGAGACTATTGGGACAGAGCTTTAAAATATGACACCGCACAAAACCAGTCAGGCCGTGATTATTTCAGACCTGCATTTAAATAAAAATAATTTAAAAACAGTTCAATTATTTGAAAAATTTTTAAATCAAATTGCCCAATATTCAAATCAATTATTTATTTTGGGTGATTTTTTCGAAACCTGGATTGGCGATGATGCCATGGAAGATTTTGAAAAAAAAATTGCGAAATTATTATTAGATTTAAAAAATAAGAGCACCAAAATTTTTATATTACCAGGCAATAGGGATTTATTACTGGGCCAGAAATTTTGTGATCTTTCAGGGGCTGAATTAATTAAAAATGATTTTTATATATTGCCTTCTTGCACAAGGGCGGACACACAGGTCCGCCCCTACACAGGAGAGGGGCGAGAGTTTATTCGCATAGCCCTCTGCCACGGGGACGAATTTTGTACCAGTGATATTAAATATCAAAAATACAGAAAAATAGTGCATCAAAAATTAGTCCAATTTTTGTTCTTAAATTCGCCTATTTTTATTCGAAGATTTATCTCTCAGAAAATCAGGCAATCCAGCAAAACCAATTATTTAAAAACCCAAAAAATAGTCGATGTGAGCTCAGCGCCCATCGAAAAATTCGCCATAGAAAATAACATTAATATTTTAATCCATGGCCATACCCATCAAATGGGCACCCATGAATTAACAATAAGCCCAAAGATAAAACCAGAAAAAATATTAAAAAGAATAGTCAATGCTGACTGGCATCCAGATCATGGGTCTTATGTTTTAATTGATTTTCTTAATCAAGTTTTTCTAAAAGACTTCCCATAAATTCTTAAATTCCTGGCTACAAGCACCTGACTATGAGAAAATCTACGCGTTTTAAATCGACTCAGTATCTCTGTAGGAGGAAGGTCTATGTCAGGTTTTTTTTCACCAATTTTAAGAAAAGCCCCGCTAGTTAGAATGGCTTTCGCTCTAACGTTCGGCACCGTGAGCCAGCAGATTTTTCTCGCTAAAGCCCAAAAAAAGCCTTGGCCTGATCAGGATCTAAACCAAAAAATCTTATCTCCGGGCTTAGAGCTGCACCATCATTATGACGCAATGATTTTTGCGATTTCTCGAAACCCTGCAGCACTAAGCAGAGAAGAAGTTCAGTCATTGGCTCACCGCTTAGCAACTCAAGACCCTGATATTAATGATCGAATCTCTAGAGCGCGCCTCTTTAATGAACTAGTGGAAACCTATCCAGAGATCTTAACCGTTGACGAAATTTCTCGAGTTTTGGCTCAGAAAAAAAGTTCAATTTTTTTGGTCCATTTGAACCTTTTGCGAGAGACCCCAGGTTTTGTTTTAGCCAAAAATCTTCAGCCCCTGTTTTCCCTCACCCCTGAGACGGTCCTCCTCGTGCAAGAACAAGAAGCCACCAAAAGTGAACTGCCATTTTTGAATAGCCACACCGGGAAAGAAGTTCGCATCCGCGTTATCGATACAGATAAAGATTTTTATGAGAGCTACCCATAAAAGCGTACGCTCAATCTGCCTTATTTTTTAAGGGCAGCTCTTCTCATAAAAAACTTTTATTGTTTAGGCCCTGTTCCCACTGGACCATGGTCTTTACCTTTTTCCTCATGCTCTCTACGCGCAGCAATTTCAAAGGCAGTCGCTGAAAAACTTGGAGGCTTAGCACCAGCTGGCTTGTCTTTGGCGTGCTCAACTAACTTAGGCCGTAACGCATCAACTTTATTATTCATAGTAGCATTTACAGGCTTGCCAGATGTTCCTTTTGTATGCTTCGATAGCTTATCTTGATGAGTGTCTTCCTTTCCTTTCGCGGGGTTTGCAGGATGCCTCAGCTCTTCAGTCAACTTAGGAGAATGATGGACTAAGCCTTGATGCCCTTCCAAGTGTTTTGTCGTTTCTGGAAGCTTTCCAAAATGATAGAGACCATCTTCCTTCTGCACAAAGCCATGCATCTCATCATCGACCTTCCTAGAAAAACTCTGAGTCAGCCGACGGTAACCTGGAGGAGCAGGAAATAGCTTCGCCTCTACCACTTCCTTAAGCGCAGTTCCAGTAGACCCATCTGACTTAGGAATATCAACGAAATTCTCAACCTCATAACTCGCTGGATAATAGGTAGACAACACCGTATTTCTCAATGCGTAATCCCGGTTGTTTTCAACCTCACTATCTTTCAACCCCATCATATAACCAGGATGTACGGCTTGTTTTAACATTTCATGGACAAAGATGGAGCATCCTTTAGGGGCGTACTGTAAAACACTTTCAGAGACAAAATAATTCACCTCAGGGAAATAACGAACAATTTCGGGGATATGAGAATCTAGAGGATCAGAACCTGGCGCAGCCCCTAATGAATCAAAGTAAACCACATCTACTTTATAACGGGAATCCCCCAAATGGGTCACAAAAAATTGGCCATAAGTAAAATGCGAGCCAGTCAAAAAACAATTAAATTGAATCTCTTCTCCCGTACGCGATTCCGAATAAAGCTTCATACCCTCCAAGAAGCTGGAAAATTCTTTCTCACTGCTACTATCAATGACAACCAAACGAGAAAACGCCCCCTCAACCTCACGAAGTTGCTTATTTGTTGTTGAAAGCGCCGTGAAGTCTACTTCTGGATCTAAGCCCGTTATGCCCAGTCGACCTCTTGCTACGATGGTCTCTTCTTCATGAGCCTTCATCCGATTAAATGCGTGTTCAATGCCTTCATGCTTGATACGACCAAGACCACTAAACTGATCACTCACATCTCTTACGTGCACTTTTTGATCTTCTGACAAATCAAGAAGCTCAGCGGCTTTCGACGAACTTCTTACTGCATCAACTCCAAAATACTCAACCAAAACCTCCAAGGCTTGAATATTTCCAACATGAGCCGCCAATTCCCCCATCTCTTTGATTATTGATAAAGGAAAGCCCTGTTTTTCAATCTGAGAACCCGAACTTCTTTCAGAAATAGCCCCTAATAGCTCATCCAAGAGTTTCTTAAAGATCTCTGGACTAACATCCTGATTACGACCAATCAATTGTTCTCTGATACCTCCACTGAGCTTTTTAAACTGCTCACCCGAATAGTCAGAGACTTTAAATTGCGCCAAGTTTCCTACAAAGCTTGAGGCCATAGAGCCTGTCGATTGGCTCATAGACTGCGGCTGGGTATAAGCTGAGACTAAACCCAAAGACAAGCCCGTAGCTCCTAAACCGAAAGCCATAGCAGCAGACGGCCGACTAAAACTATTCTTCAGGATCATTGGGGCAGAAGAAAAAACTTCGGTTCTCATAGCCGGCAATAAACGACGGAATCCCCCCAAAAAACCAGCCATTTTTAATCTCCTTATTATTCAACAGCCCAAGCTAAAAATTAATTAATAGCTGCAGCAGGCACTTCAACATTTATTTAAAATCGTCTCAGTGTATTTTCTTAATATTAATTGGGGATTAAAAATTCATAAAAATGCCAGTAAATCCAGGAGGATCTGATTAAAAAAACAGGTACGTCATCAATTAAATAATAAGGGCCGCCAACACATTCCGGCCTTCATTGGCCATTAAGTTATAAGCCCGACAGGCTTGGCGTGTACCCATAAACTCAAAGCCTATTTTTGAATTAAAACCTGAACTTTGCGCAAAATTTAAAAATTCTCGCGAAGGTAAATTACTGCCAGACCCGGTCCCGATAATAATCATTTCGGGCTCGCGAGTTTTTAAAAAATTTAAAATCTTTAAATCTAATTCTTGAAAATTTTTAATTGGCCATTCGGCCATAAAAGCCTGGTGTAAGATCAAAGAAAACCCATACGGCATTTTATTTAAAACAAACTTCCCAGCCTGATTATTTTCAGCAGGCTGGTAGCTGTCTATATGCCAAGTTGATTCAGAACGCTCTTCTGCAAATTTCATATTTTTATTTTTTAAATAATTTAATCTTTAATTTTATTCTCATAGTTATATTTATAATTATATTTATAACTCTTGCTATAATAACTATGGGCAATTTTGATTCTATTAAATATGGCCCCTTTGACTTCAACGCCACCTTTCTCAAATTTAGAGATCGTATGCTCGATCTCTTTCAAATTATGTTTGCCATAAGATAAAACCAGAATATGAGTGCCGGCATGTTTAAACAATTGCAAGGCATCTGTGACTGCTAAGATGGGCGCTGTATCAAATAAAACATAATCATATTTTTTGGCTAGACCATCCAAAATTTCTTTCACCTGAGGCTTCATTAAAAACTCCGCATGTTTCGCAGGCATCGTCCCCGTTGCAATAAAATCGAGATTAGGCATGCGAGAATGATGAATCGCTCGCTCTTCAGAAATTTTCCCGTCAATTAAATCACAGAAACCAGGCGCTCTTGGGACATCAAAGTAAACATGCGCTGCCCCTTTTCTTATATCCGCATCGACTAATAAAACTTTATAACCTGCATCCGCCAAAATTTGTGCGAAGTTGACAGAAATAAAAGATTTACCCACTCCCGGTGTGGGGCCGGAAATCGCAATAATATTATTTTTAGCATTAGGCAGTTCAAACAATAAATTGGTCCTCAAGCTTCTTAAAGACTCGACGACTAAATCATGCGGATCCATTTCGGACAAGAATTGTAAATATTTAATTCTTCGCATTTCCAAATTTCTTAATTGCTGAATTTGCAACTTAGATTCTTGAATCGCTCCAAAGACATTCAGACCTAATTTACTTTCAACAATATCTGGATCTTCAATCCCTCTAAATAAAAACTGTCTAATAAAGAAAAAGCCCGCACTTAAGAAAAACCCTAAAAAACCCGCCAAGGCAATCACTAAAGCTGCCGGTTTATTAATTGGCTTATAGGGAACCGCCGCTTCGTCAATCACTGCGACTTTACCAACCGTTCCGGCTTGTAAAATTTCAAATTGCTGAATCTTGTCTAACAAATTCACATAGATTTTATTTTGAACGACGGCGTCTCTTTTTAAACCCATTTGCATCTGATCAGATTCTGGAAGCTGCTTAATTTGCGCCTCTAAAGCCTGCCTATCTGCACTTAATTGATCGATGGCTGTTTGAATTTGCTGAACCTGGAAGCTCTGATCCGTATATTGCTGCTGCAGCTGAGCTTTCTGAACTTGCAAGGTAGAAAGCTGCGTTTCCAACTGGCCCATCTTATCTAAAAACATCTTGCCTTCGTCAGATAATTGAATATCTCCAGAAGTTGCCAAGTAATCATTCAAACGCTTCTCAGCTAAGTCCAGTGCTTGCTTCACAGCGGGCAATCTGGATTGTAAAAAGTTTAAAGTCTTACTGGCTTCATTCGCCTGACTATTCACATCAAACATTACGGCTGAATGACCAATATCGTTTAAAGTCTGAGCGACCAATTCAGGATCTGCGCCTTTAAGCTGGAGTGTAATTAAATTGGTCTGTTTTCCAGAATCCACAATTTGTAATCTTGAATTTAAGGCACCAATCGCATCTTCCATACGCTGCTGTTCTAAATAAAACTCAGCGCCCGTATTCGCATTCATAGAATTAATTTTAAGATCAATACTTGAATAAAAATTAGGCTTAATTTGATAATCCTGACCCACGACCCCAGTCAATAAAATTTTCCCAGCCGTATTTTTTAATTCAAAATTATTGGCACCCAAATATTTTAAAATAAATCGTGAGCCCTTCAAATCTTCTGAAACTTCAAATTGATCTATTTTTAAACTATTGCCGCCCCAGTCATACTGAGCCAAGCCTAAACGCGGCGTATTAGGCACATTGGAATAATTGGTCTTGTTATAATCTCGAGCAATGGAATGCCCCCAGATTGGAAAATATTTAGGCGAGATTAAAACATCTAAATGCAACTCAGAAACAACAGGCTCTAAAACACTTCTTGAGCTAATAATTTGCTCTTCTGTTGCAGAGTCTGTTCGTCCAAAATCAAAGACATTCACGGTGCTGCCTAGCAAGCCGCCAAGCGCATTACCGCCTGAACTCACATTCGAATTAATTAACAAATTAGCCTGATAAATAGGCGTTTCTAATTTGCAATAAACCGCTGACAATAAAATAAAACTCAGCATAACCCCGCCAATCGCCCAGCGATGATTGAGCAAGAGTGAGATCAACTCTTTAAAATCAATCACATCCTCTTCTTGGTTGGCTGCCATTCCATAACCCTGCGGACCATTCACCCCATTTACCGGCGCTAACTCTGCCATTAAGAATCCCCTAGAAAATATTTAAAAAATAAAATTTAAAAAAATAAAAAAATAAAACACTAAGTACTGAGCGACTTGATATAAACCGCCGTAGAAAGCGATGGTAAAAATTGATTGATGATTTGATTGAAATTTTGAAGCTTCGACGTTGAAATAAACACAATATCTTCTGGTTTTAAAGCAAACTCTCCGGCCAGATTTAATACGTCAGGAGATCTCGCATTTAATTCAAAAATACTAGGATCACCCTGATAATTTCTAATCACATAAGTATAAGTCGGATCTGAAACATCACTAACACCACCCGCGTCGCCCAAGGCTTCTCGCAAGGACATGGTGTTATCAATCATGTTATAAGGCCCTGGATTATTCACCGCGCCTAACATGAAAATTCTGTAAAAATTATTATTGGGAATAAAAACCGTATCACCGTCATACAACAACCAATCCGTTGAATTCCCGTTAGGGGCTCTCAAAGAATCTAGATTCACTGTCGTTGTTACACCCTCATGAGTCACCTGGACATTGCGAATGTCCGCACAAACCCCAGCACTACCGCCCGACTCACTGAGTTTGGTACTACTGCCGCATCTTAAGGGCCCGCCTGCAAGAGTCACAGCGTTTAAAACACTCATGGGAATATTGGTCACTGGAATCACAGAAGGTCTAGCAACTGCACCTGTGATTTCTATTTTTTGACTGTTAAAACCTACAACATCGACATTCAGCTGCGGCTGTTTTAAATACACACTGAGTTTCTGGGTTAGTAAGGTTCTAATTTGATCTGTATTTAAACCACCCACATGCACAACGCCCACATAGGGATAATAAATATTGCCATCAGAATCCACCGTAATCCCAGAATCGCCCCGCTCAGAAGCACCAGCGCTCATACCTCCGCCCAGACCGCCACCCATAGATTGCGAGCTGACATTCATCGGATTATTTAAATTAGGATGATCCCAGACAACCACATTCAGAACATCCTGGGGTCCGACTTTGTATTGATAACCTGCAGTATCCGCGACAAACCCTGCAGGCACTTGATAATTAATGGCTGAGTATTGCGCTGCTTGTTGAGCCGTTAGCTCTTCTTGTTTAATTAAGTCCGGCGTAATTTCAGTCACTTTTGGTGTCACTATTTGGCCCTGAGAATTCAAAGTCGGCGATAGGCCTCTATTTTTCATATGCATCCCAGGAACCAAAGTGCAACTGGAGATTAATAAAGGCAGAACCAAAAGACTGACCAGGCTTAATTGGTTTAGCTGGTTTAATTTATTTTTTTTAACTTCTCTCATTTCTCTCATGACTCTCTCTCAAAGTTCTAAATTTTCTAATTTTTAATTTCTAATTTTTAATTTCTCAGCACTAAAAAACTGCTTGATCCAATCATTCACACAGGACTCCATCTGCGTTGCCATTAATTCAAAAGCAGCCAGTGGCTTTAAATAGGGATCTTCTATCTCTCTCTTTTGCTCATCACTCTGAAATCGTCCAATCAAATGGACTTTCCCACGCGCAAAAGTAAAAACCTGCTCTAGATGTTTTTTTTGATCTAATTCCATCACTAAGATCAAATCATTTTGAACCATCATGTCGTGAGTCAACTGCCTTGCGACATGGCCAGAAATATCAATATTTTTTTGACTCATGACCGCCACAGAGTGTGCTGATGCAGGTGCATTCACCATGGCTGTAATACCTGCGGAGCTCACTTCAATGCCCGACGCACCTATTGTCTCAAAATGATTTTTAAGTAAGCCCTCACCGACAGGTGATCTACAAATATTTCCCAAGCAAACAACCAATATTTTTCGAAACACTGCCTGACCTAGCCCTTAAATTAATAATCTTACTGATCCACTTGACCTGGTTGATCTGGCAAGACTCAAAAAAGCGCCGATTATACGGGCATTGAGTTTTAGGGGAACAAGCGCACTGTGATTTTTTTTTAAATTACTAGATAATTTTCTTCGATAATTTTTCTGAACTCCGGCGTAATGCTCATCCAATCAACGACATCAACCCGATAGGGAATGACAGACAAGCTCAATGCGTCTTGTAACTCAGCCAATTGATAAAAAGAAAGCGGTGTTTCTCCCAAAATACATAGATCTAAATCTGAAGTTTTTCGAGCAAGTCCTTTAACACGAGAACCAAAGGCCCAGACAGTACGGTCAGGGATATATTTCTTAAAAATTTCTCGAAGAATTTTTAAATAATCATCACTCACATCAAGTTTTTTGAAGGACATGTTTAAAAATCTCCAAAAATTTTTGTACATCCGGTAAAAACGCTGTGGCTTGGGCATAAACCGCATTGGCTTTTTCATGATCATAGTCATGCGATGTTTCGTTACGCGCTCTGTAATAACTAATCCAGGCCTCTGGATTATCAATTAATCCAACGCGAGCCGACTCTCGAAAAATATCATTTTTACTTCGAATCACCGACTCTTCAATTTGAATTATTTTTAAATAACGTTGCATCATCTTCCAAGCCAAATCCATGGTGTACTCAAAACGTTGAATAACACCATCCCTCATTAGTTCATCATGAGGGCAAAGCTCAGATTGAATCAATCCTTGCTTAAATTGCTCAATCGCTTTTATCAATGAACTTAAATTAAGTTTTGCTTCCACTTTTCACCTTCTGATTTTCACTTTTCCGGGCGAAACCAAGATTCGCCCCTACACTTTTCTAATAATTTAAAAAACTCCGGACAAGTTTTTGCAACCGCCTGGCTGTTATTAATAATCACTCCAGGAATTTTTAAGCCCATCAAAGCTAAAGACATCGCAATTCGATGATCATTAAAACTCTCGACTACATATTCTTTTTTTTCTAGATTTTTTATATTTTCTAGATTTTTAAACGGCCAAATTTTTAAACTATCTGGGGTTTCTTCTGTCTGAATACCCAGAATATTTAAGCCCTGTGAGATAGCCCTCACGCGATCTGACTCTTGCAATCTCGTATGGGCTAATCCATATAAAACAGTCGGGGCATCACAAAAACAAGCTAAAACAGCAAGCGTCATAAACGTGTCGCTAAACCCAGTCATATTAATTTCACCAGGAGATTCCAAAACTTGATCTTGCGAAAATTTAACAGTAATGCCCTCTTGCCCTTCTTTAATTTCTTGAAAAACCTCACAGCCCATTTGTTCTAAAACTTCTAAAAATTTGATATCTCCCTGGAGAGAATTTTTTCTAGAACAATTTTTAATATGCATAGACCCGCCCACTAAAGCAGGAATCGCAAAGAAATAAGAGGCTGTTGACATATCAGGTTCAATCATCAAATCACAGGCTTGATAGACCCCAGGATTTATTTTTAATTCTCTCGGGGAAATTAAATCTGCTTTAATCCCAAATTTTTCCATCAAGCTTAAAGTCATCAAGACATAGGGTTTAGAAAAAACATCTTGGCTGGATTTCAAAATAACAGGCCCACTGGCATAAGGCGCCGCCATTAATAAGCCCGATAAGAATTGGCTGGAGTCTTTAATATCAATCAAAATTTCGCCGGATTCTAATCTATTTTTTAAATTATTTTCACCTAAAAAAAATGGCATTTTAAATAATTTATTTTCTTCAAAATTAAATTCTGCCCCCAATAAACTCAAAGCTTTCAGCTGGGGTTCTAAAGGCCGATCCATCATTCTTTCTGAGCCATGAAAATAATATTTCCCAGCCCCGCAAGCCGCTAGAGCTGGAATGAGAAATCTAGTCGCAGTGCCAGACTCATGGGTATAAATTTTGATATAAAACCCTAAGTCTTGTTTTAAATTTAAGTCTGGAAAACTTCCAGAGCAGCCTGTAATTTTCGCGCTTAAATCTTCCTGAATATTTATCTTAACCCCAGCTTGATTTAAAGCCTCAGCCATCACCCTCGTATCATCAGATTTTAAAATCCCAGAAATCTTAGATTCCCCATTGGCTAAAGCCGCCAAGAGCAAAACTCTATTCGTAATGCTCTTGGATCCAGGAATAGTCATGCTGGAATTAATAGGATGAGAGATAATTTTTATTTTTTCTTGCATGATTCAAACACTCCAGGGCGAATACAAGATTCACCCCTACACCGTCGGAAATAATATAAAACTAGGCAGGCGCTAACTCTTTTAGAATTTGCGCTGTTTTTATTTGAACATCACCAGTCCCAGCGACTCCTGTATTTTCAATCGAAAAGGCGTTTAATAAAAATCCTATTAACTCGGTCAGCGTCTCAGACATCAAGGCAAAATCCGCATCAAATTTATCCGCCGCAGTCTCTGTAAAAACATCCGAGGCTTTATCATGAACGCCATCTAAAAATTTCAAAGATTTTAAAGAAAAATCATCTTTTAAATTAAAAACAATATGATTCTGGAAACCAAGTTTTAGCTGCACTACTTCACGACCATGATCAATAAAATTTAAAATCTCATCGGCCAATAAATTTTGCTTAGCGACTTTTAAAGACCCGCCCTCTCTCGTATCTTCAATCATGCATTGGTCTTCAATGATTAATTCCGGTGGGCATTTTTGATTTTTCAGCCACTCGGTCATCAAGATCGACACGCCCTGAACCTCTGGAAGTTCAACTTTGAAAGATCCCAAGCTGGATCTAATGGCATTACAGAATTCTTCTGCTTTTTTTCTAGACGGCGTGTTAATTACAACCCAGTTTTTAACAATATCTATATAACCATAAGTCATGCTGGTCTGACTAAAAGCCTGAGTTACTAGGGTATGAAAAATCTCGTCTTTTAGACCATCTTTTTCTTTTTTTCTTAATTTTCGATTTTCTTTTTGCTCTTTAAAATCTACTAATTCTTTCAGTTTTTCATTAATGACGGACGCTGGGATTAATTTCTGCTCTGTTTTTCTGGCTAATAAATATTTGCCATTTGCTGCATAAACCATGGGGCCTTCTGGGTCTATCCCAGGAGCGACCCAGCCTTCAGCACGAGGCTCTATGCTGGAACAAGGTAAAAATCTTCCTGCAGATAAATCACTTTCTAGTTCTTCAATATTTTTCTCAAGACCATTTTTTAATATAAA
>Ga0214919_10003670_pt1 | contig 22953 bp, 18 predicted proteins | sample LL1503_MetaG_FD_177994 | JGI IMG/M metagenome (GOLD analysis project Ga0214919, IMG submission 177994) | Freshwater microbial communities from Lake Lanier, Atlanta, Georgia, United States - LL-1503 | ecosystem: Environmental > Aquatic > Freshwater > Lake | place: USA: Georgia | collected... | reverse complement strand
AACCAACCTGGCGGCAGAAAAGACAGTATCGGTTGGACAGATTTGAGTGGCAACTTATGGATATTTGGCGGCTTTGGGTATGACGCAACCAATAGCGCAGGTTACTTAAATGATCTGTGGAAATATATACCCTAAAGCAAGAGCATTTTAGTGGCAGTAAGACGGTATAAATTATTGCTTATTTAAATGCACTTGGGAGCCTAAGCTTGCGCCTTAAGGATGAGAGCTATTAGGAATTTATTTTCTATTGGCCGTTCATAAAGATTGGGACTAACAATCAAGTCTCCTATAAGCCAGGCTCAAGTCCTGGTGGGCCCACCAAGAATCACAATACCAACTCTTGGCGGTTTATTGCATAAAATACTTGGCAAGTACGCTATAGATGGGAATGCCTAAAATAATATTAAAAGGGAAGGTAATACCTAAGGACATTCCCATATACAGAGCTGGATTTACTTCGGGCAATGCGTGACGTAAGACTGCAGGTACAGCAATATAAGAAGCGCTAGAGGCAAGTACCATAAGTAAGATGGTATTTCCAAGGGGCAAACCAATCAGCTTACAAAGCGCTAGTGCCAATAGAGCATGAAATAAAGGAGAGCCAATTGCGTATAAAAGCGTAATGGGAGGTTTACCTTTAAGGCCGCTAAAATTTCTGGCCGCCATCAGGCCCATATCTAATAGGAAAAAGGCCAGCATACCTTTGAACAGATCAATCGAAAAAGGAGCCATTAACTTTTGGCCAGCATCACCACTCATCAGGCCTACCAGCATTGAGCCTAGCAATAGCAGTTGAGCGCCATCGGTAAAAGATTCGTGCAATATTTTAGAGATGCCAGTTACTTCTTGTTTCGTTTTTAAATCTTTTGATTGAGTAGCTCTCGCTTTATTAGCCAAAATAATAGCCAAGATAATGGCTGGTGATTCCATTAGCGCCATAGCAGCCGCCATGTGACCACCATACTCAATATTGAATTGATCTAAGTACTGAGTAGCAGTAATGAAGGTAACAGCACTCACGGATCCATAGGTAGCGGCAATAGCGGCGGCATCAAAGGTATTTAAACTTCTTCTTAAAAGCCAGTAGCCAAAAATAGGGATGATGATGGCCAGGAAAACTGCAAGACCAAGCGAGAATCCAATCTCACTAGTGAAGCCCGATTTGTGAAGCGCAAAACCACCCTTTAATCCTAGGGCCATTAATAAATAAAGCGATAAAAACCTCGAGATTGGAGGAGGAATTTCTAGATTCGATTTGATAGTGCCTGCAAATACGCTAAATATAAAAAATAAAATTGCAGGATCTAAGAAATTGGTCATATATACATTCTAAAGACATCCGATTTTTTATTCTTATACCCTTAATAAATAAGCTTATAGAAAAATTACTTTTTAAGAATGGCTTGAACTAGTGGGTGCTGAATTTTTTTCTCAGATCGAATGGCATAGAAGTATTCATAGATCTCATCACAGTTCCCAAGCAACTCAATTCCATAGGTTTCCTTAAGGTCTTTCTGAATAAATTTTCCAGCTGGGAATACTCCTAGGCCGCTAGCCGCAAAGGTTTTAAGAAGAGCGCTATCTTGAAATTCTCCAACAACATTCGGTGTTATACCGTTCTTATTAAACCATTGATCAATCAAAAGCCGAACAGTTGAGTGCTGTGTTGGTAGAAGAATGGGTAACTCACCAAGGCATTCTGGGAAATCTTTTTTAGTTTTTTTTAATAATTGCTTAGGGCTAAACCAAGCAATCGAAGTTTTAGCTAACTCTTCGCTATAAACATTGAGATTCTTGTTATTTGGGGCAGGACGGTCTGCCAAAATAATATCTAGATGATGAAGCGCCAAATCTGCTAATAAATCATCAAATTTACCCTCATGGGCAATGAGGTGAGCATTTTTATGTTTTAGGATAGGCTCTAGTAGCTGCCTGGTAACGAGTTTGGGTAAGCTATCTGATACGCCAACAATAATTTTTATTTTTGGGGATTTAGCTGCATCTCTTAGGGCTTCAGGTAGCCTTTCGCCGATAGAGAAAATTTGATCGGCAATTTCTAGTGCGGTAAAGCCAGACTCTGTAAGGGCAATGCCGCGTCCCGCAGGCTTAAACAATAGGTAACCAAGTGATTTTTCGAGTTCGTGAACTTGAGCACTAATTGTTTGAATCGCCATATCAAGCCGCTCAGCCGCTTTGGACATGCTGCCCTCTTTAGCTACAACCCAAAAATAGTAAAGGTGACGATAGTTATAGGAATTGCTCATAATCAGTTTTTTCCGAAATTAGTATCAATATATATCTGCTTTTAGCTAAACACAAATACGTCTAAATTAACCCCATCTAGAGCCATGGTAATTCGATGCTTTTAACATAGATAGAGGTTTTGAAATTGGAATTATTTAGCCCGGAATTTTTTTCAGCATTAATGGCAATTGTTGTCATTGATTTAGTTTTGGCTGGCGATAATGCCATCGTAATTGCGATGGCAGCAAGAAACTTACCAGCCCATTTACAGAAAAAGGCAATTATTTGGGGGGCAGTAGGTGCAATTGCAGTGCGAAGTGCCATGACGCTTGCGGTCGTATACCTATTAAAGATTCCAGGCTTGATGTTGCTGGGCGGCCTCCTGCTGGTGTGGATTGCTTATAAATTATTAAATTCAGCTAAAGATGGTGATGGGGAGCGCGATCATGCATCTACCAGTTTTTGGGGTGCAATGAAGACAATCGTTATAGCCGATGCTGTAATGGGATTAGATAATGTCTTAGCTGTAGCTGGGGCCTCTCATGGGAGTTATGTATTAGTCGTGCTGGGCCTATTGATTAGCGTTCCAATTGTGATATGGGGCTCAACCCAAATCCTAAAGTTAGTAGAGCGCTACCCCTCAGTTACTTATTTGGGAGCAGCTGTACTGGCATGGACGGCAGCAAAAATGATGACTTCAGAGCCTATCGTTCAAGAATGGCCAGCATTTAAAAACCCAGCTTTTGAATATGCAATACAGGTACTGGTAATTCTTGGGGTTTTATTTGGTGGATTTATTAAAAATAGGCTTGGTCTAGAAGAGGTAATTGCGCCAGCTGAAGTTGCTCCAGTTGCACCCGCAACGATGATTGAAAAGCAGTCTCATATCTTAGGAGGTGAAGTAATGAATAAAGTTTTCATTCCAGTTGATGATTCAATTAATTCTCTTTTAGCGCTTAAGCATGCAGTTGGTGCTTATGGCAAAGAACCAAAAACACATTTTTATATTTGTAACGTCCAGCCAACCTTATATAGGCATATTAGCAAGTTTCTCAATAAACAAACGATTAATGAATGGCAAGCAGAGCGTGCAAAAATTGCTGCAGCATCTGCTATTCAGTTTCTAGAGAAGGCTGGAGTGGATTTTTCTTTTACCAATGTAAGTGGTGATAAGGGCGTTGCTTTGTGTGATGAGGCAGAGCGTTTGGGTTGCAGCCGAATTGTGATCGGAACCGCGAAGAAAAACACACTCAGTAGATTATTTGAGAACTCCACTACCGCTAAATTGTTAGAGATATGCAACATACCAGTTGAAGTTGTTACTGGAAAGTCTATGCCTGCCATAGAGCGTTGGGGTATACCAGCCCTTGGAGCTGGCGCAGTAACTGCAATGATGGTAGCGGTAATCGATTAATTTTATTTTTTCCGTAGTCCCTCTTTAGCCCTCCTCGCGAGGGCTTTTTTTCACTAAATATTCAGTAAAAAGCAGAATTTATGTCAATTAAATTCTGCTTTATTAAGAATAATACTGCACGTATATTGAACCTATGAAGTTTTAAAAAGGAGATTAATTATGGACGTATTCTTAGAATTTCAAGACAAGGTAGAGTCAGAATTAAAAAAGTTTATAGATAATGGAGTGAAGTATTTCTGTTATTAAAGTGTTGAAAATAAACCTGTATCGATGGTTTTTTTTGATTTTTGCCACTACTGCATTAAGTACGCATACTTTTGCGCAAACAGAAAAACTGTACACAATTAATGAGCTAATTGTTATTGCCCTTGAATCAAGTCCACAGGTATTAGCCGCTAGAGATCAGTCAAAAGCAATTAAGGGACAGCTATCAACCGCTCGGGCAATTCCTAATCCTGAATTTGAGGTGGGGACTGGTCAGCAGCGATCAGTTTCTGGATCATTGACGGTTGGGAATGTGTCTTCATGGTCAGTTACTCAGCCACTGGATATGCCTTACAACCGCTATCCAAGAGTGAATGCAGCAGAGGCAAACCTCCGCTCAGCAGAAGCAACTCGAGTTGCTTTTGAAATAGAAACTATTGCAAAAGTTCAGCAACGGTTTTATGAATTAATGCGACGTGAAGCTGAGGCAAAGGCTAGCGAGGAAGATTTAAGCTTAACAAAACAAATTCGTGAGCGTATGCAGCTTAGGTACGATGTTGGAGAAACTGCCAGGTTTGAGCTAATTCGTGCACAAACTGAGTTTCTGAATGCACAAATTACGGCTGAATCAGGAAAGTTACGTATTGAGCAGGCGCGCAGTCAATTGCGTCAGGTTGTTGGGCATATGCTACCAGCAAATTACACGGTAATTTCAGAACAGCCGAATGTAGAAACATTGCCGCCATTAAATATCCTATTAAGCGAGATTCAGGCGCAAAGTCCTGAGCTGCAAAAGGCGAAAGCGGATGTTGAAGCAAGCGAATCAAGATTAAGTTTTGAGAAAAATGCTCGTCTACCCAGACTAGCGTTTAAAGCGTCTCAGTATAACGATCCAAATTTTACCGATCGACTCTATGGACTGCAAATTAGCATTCCGATTTGGGACTTTAAGGTCGGTCAAGTGGCTGAAGCTGAAGCAAATGCATCTAAAGCCAAAAATCAGCTTAATGCGCAGAGTCAAAGTTTAGATCAGCAGCTTGAGACAGCATATAAGTTATATCAAATTGCCGCTTATCAGGTCAAAGTTTTGGATCAGGAGGTTGTTCAGCTTGCCGCGAGTGCTCAGCGGATTGCGGAAGTATCTTATCGATATGGAGAGAGAGGCATGCTGGAATACCTAGATGCACAAAGAACCTTTCGGGCCGCTAGAAATGATTTGATCAAAGCGAGGTTTGATTTAGCTTCAATATTTACTGAGATTCAGAGGTTAAGGGCAAGTCCTGAATGGCTCGCCAAAATAGAGGGTGGAAAGCAATGAAACAGAACTTTATGGCATTCATGAGAAAGCTAGGGGTTTGGAAGACTTTCTTAGTGCAAAAGGTCACCCTTTATTCACAAGATTGGCTTAAGCAAGTGATTCAGGCCCAAAATAATTGGTATCAAATTGCGCATGATTGGACCGCCAACCATGCTCCAACTGTTGCTAATCGTTATGACGGATCACCTCAGTGGTTTAAAAAGGGGATATTTTTACTCCCTTGGTTTTGTGTACTCATCATCACCCTGAATTACTTTGATGTATTTGATAGAAAACCGATGATTAAATCAGTTCAGGATCCTAATGTCGTAGTAGTAAATGCGGATTTACGGAAGATTATTGCAGATGGTAAAGCACAGATCTCTCCATTTATTGAAGAGTTACGCGCATCAGGTCGAATTGACTTTAATGAACTGTTTCTATCGCGTATCGGTGCAAACGTTACAGGTAGAGTTTCAGAAATTTTAGCGGTTCCTGGTCAAATTGTGAAGCAGGGTGATGTTCTGGCCAAAATTACTTCCACTGAGCTAACTCAATCGCAACTTGCTTACTTAAAAGCGAAGAGTGCGGCCCAATTGGCCGATCAAGCAGCTAACCGCGCCAAAATTTTGTATAAAGAAGATGTGATCGCTCTTGCGGAATTACAAAGGCGAGAAGCTGAATCTAGCAGTGCTAAGGCAGAGTTTCGTGCTGCTAATGATCAATTGCGCGTACAAGGTATGGATCAAAAAAGTATTGATCGCTTTGCAAAATCAGGCGTGATTGAATCGATCAATAATGTGATTGCAACGATTCCAGGTGAAATAGTTGAGCGCAAAATTAATAAAGGACAAGTTGTACAGCCTGCAGATGCATTATTTACCGTGGCCGATCTCAGCACTTTATGGGCAATTGCCGAAGTTCCCGAAAGTAATTCTTATTTAATCCGTAAAGGTCAAAAAGCTTCTCTAATTATTCCGGCATTACGTAATCAAGAGATTGGGGGGACTGTTGCTCATGTTGATTCCATCGTAAATCCGCAAACTCGAACTGTAGTTGTGCGGATGGAGCTTGCCAATAAAGAAGCTCAAATTAAGCCCGGCATGCTCGCAACCATGTTGATTGAAAGTCAACCAATAGATAAGTTGGTTGTACCCTTAGGCTCCATAGTTCGAGACGATAACCAAGACCATGTTTTTGTGAGAATAAATGATGATGTATATCGTATGGTTCCCGTTAAACTTGGTCCCGAAGGTAAAGGCTATCGTCCGGTCATCTCTGGCTTAAAAGAAGGGCAAGAAATCGCCATTGAAGGTGCCTATCATTTAAATACTGAACGTAAACGTCAGCTGAGTGGTGGCTCAGCGAAATGATTGAAAAAATCGTTCGCCTTTCTCTTCAGCAGCGCTTACTGGTAGTTATCGTTGCGCTTGCATTGATGGTAGCGGGGTTATTAGCCACCAAAAGACTATCAGTGGATGCATTTCCGGACGTAACAAATGTTCAGGTACAAGTTGCAGCTGAGGCTCCTGGTAAATCACCTGAAGAGGTAGAACGGTTTGTTACTATCCCAATAGAACTGGGGATGACGGGCTTACCAGGCTTGACGGAGATGCGCTCATTAAATCGTAATGGTTTATCTATCATTACTTTAGTTTTTACTGAAAAAACAGATATCTACTTTGCCCGTCAATTAGTGACTGAGAGGTTGATTGAGGTGGCCTCTAAAATGCCAATCGGCATTACTCCGGTACTTGCTCCACCATCCACTGGATTGGGCGAGGTATATCAGTACACATTAGATCACCCCTCGGATAGAAACCGAGAGCTCACTGTAGATGAGCTATCTGAACGACGTGCTGTGCAGGATTGGATCGTAAGGCCAATGTTACGGTCGATTCCTGGGGTTGCAGAAATTAATACCCAAGGCGGTTATGCAAGAGAATATCAAGTACTCGTCAACCCTGAGCGTTTACGACATTATCAAATTAATCTTAATGAAGTTTATCAAGCGCTTGCTAGAAATAATGCTAACTCGGGAGGTGGACAACTCCCTACTTATGCAGAACGATATTTAATACGTGGGCTAGGCTTAATTTCAAAGCCTGAAGATATTAGTAAAATTATTTTGAAGGAAGTAAAGGGCACGCCAATCTACGTCAAAAATGTAGCCGAGGTTACTATTGGTAGCGAAATTAGACAGGGCGCTGCTATTAAGAATGGCTACACGGAAAGTGTTGCTGGAATTATTCAAATGATTCGAGGTGGTAATGCACGCGATGTAGTAAAACGAATTAAGCTCAAAGTTGAAGAGATTAACGAAGGTAAATTACTACCTGACGGTCTCCAGATCGTGCCTTTCTATGACCGAACTGATTTAGTTAATGCAGCGATGTTTAATGTAGCCAAGGTTCTCATTGAGGGCGTCATTCTAGTAATTATTTTACTGTTCTTATTTTTGGGTGATGTTCGCTCCTCTTTGATTGTAGTTGCTACGCTTTTGCTGACGCCATTACTTACTTTCTTAGTCATGAATCGCTACGGTATTTCAGCAAATCTGATGTCATTAGGCGGTTTAGCGATTGCAATTGGAATTATGGTCGATGGATCAGTAGTAGTTGTTGAAAACACTTTCGCCAAATTAGGTGAGCGCCTCAAGACTGGAGAGTCAAAGAATAGAATTATCTTAGAAGCCGCAACTGAAGTAGGTAAACCAGTGCTTTTTGGTGTGGGAATTATTATTCTTGTCTTCATGCCGTTACTGTCGTTAGAAGGTATGGAGGGCAAGATGTTTGCGCCCATGGCAATTACGATTGCTATTGCGTTGGCTATCTCACTAATTTTGTCATTTACCTTATCACCCGTCCTATGTTCTTATATTCTGAAGGGGGGCAGTGAAGATGATACGAAGATTGTCAAAAAATTACGGGCGCCATATGAGCGTTGGTTACATTGGAGCTTGGCTCATCCAAAATTAGTTGTAAAGCGATCCTTACTCGCCTTGGGTATCAGTCTAATTGGCTTTGTTCTATTAGGTAAGGCGTTTATTCCAGTGATGCAAGAAGGTTCAATTACGCCAGTCATTATCAGGGCGCCAAATATCTCCCTAGATGAATCTATTAAGTTAGAGTTCGAGGCAATTAAGCGCATCATGACTATCCCCGGCGTTGAGATGGCGGTCTCTCGATTGGGTAAAGGTGAATCTCCTGCTGATCCAGGACAGCCTAATGAGTCAGATCCGATTGTTACTCTAAAACCATTAGGCGATAGAGACTTAAGCCAAGAAGAAATTGCTCAGCAAATTCGTGAAAAGCTTAAAACACTTCCGGGTATTGAGTTATCTATCTCTCAGCCAATCGCAGCACGTGTTGATGAGATGGTATCTGGCGTTCGCTCACAAGTAGCAGTAAAGATTTTTGGCGAAGATCTTACTGTTCTTCAAAAGCTTGGATCACAAATCGGTCAAATTCTCATGAAGATGAAAGGTAGCAATGACTTACGCATAGAACAGGCCTCTGGTCAAAACTATCTCAATATTAAAATTGATCGAGATGCGATAGCACGTTACGGTATAAATGTTTCGGATGTGAATGAGGTAATAGAAACTGCAATTGGTGGTAAGCAAGCCAGTACGGTGTACGAAGGAGAACGGCGCTTTCCGCTAATGTTGCGTTATCCAGATTTTTATCGAAATAAAATCGATGCAATTGAGAATATTATTTTGCATTCGCCTAATGGCGCTCAGGTTTTAATGCGAGACTTAGCCGAGATAGCCCTAGTTGAAGGGCCGGCGCAGATTTCTCGTGAGTCCGGTAGACGTCGTTTGGTTGTGGGTGTTAATGTTGAGGGACGTGACTTAGGTGGTTTTGTTCAAGAGGCACAGGCACTAATCGCCAAAGGTGTAGAGCTACCTCAGGGATACACCTTGCAATGGGGCGGTCAATTTGAAAATATGCAAAGAGCGATGGCACGCCTGATGATTATCATTCCGCTAACAATCCTAGCAATTTTCTTTTTGCTCTTTATGCTCTTTAAATCCATTAGATTGGCTAGTTTAATTATCTTAGTACTGCCATTTGCCTCAATTGGGGGCGTGTTTGGTTTATTTTTGACGGGAGAGTATCTTTCTGTTCCGGCAGCAGTAGGATTTATTAATCTGTGGGGAATTGCGGTACTTAATGGGGTGGTATTGATTTCCTTTATTAAGCAACTGCGCGAGGATGGATATAGTATGGAGGACGCCTTGCTTCATGGTTGTAGTCATCGCTTTAGACCTGTCATGATGACGGCATCAGTTGCGATGCTTGCCCTAGTTCCCATGTTGTTCTCTGGCGGTCCAGGGTCTGAAGTTACTCGCCCCCTTGCAGCCGTAGTTATTGCTGGTTTGGTAACCTCAACGGCATTAACGTTACTAGTATTACCAGTTTTATATAGATGGTTTGAAGAAAAAGAGGTGGAAGCATGATGGAAGTCAAAGCGGTTGTTCGCCCAAATAAGTTAGCCGCCCTAAGAACGGCATTACTAGAAACACCTGGGTTTCCAGGGATGACAGTTACTAAGGTTGAGGGCTGCAGTGCGCCATCCAAGACCAATAAAGTCAATATCAAAGATGAGCTAACAGATTACTCAGCAAAAGTAAGAATTGAAATTATTTGCGATGAAGAAATTGCTGAAATACTAATGGATCAAATTGTCTTGATTTGTCAGACTGGGCAGATGGGTGATGGGGTAGTTTGGTGTACACCAGTTCCGAAAGTGTTCTTTATAGCCAAAACATCTACTTAAGCAAGAAACAAAAAAGCCCCCTAGAGCGAGGATTGGTTCCCAACTAAGCCGAAAGATATGGTGAATGCATAAGTCCAGGGAGTTAGGAAGCTAACACAAACCGGAATCCTTTGGTCCCAGGTTCAAGTCCTGGTGCGCCCACCAATAATCACAATACCAACTCTAGGGTTGGTATTTTTTTGAGCGTTACTTTAAGTAACGCTTGTGGAGGCGGCTTTTAAAATGATTTCAGTAGTTCAAAATATAACCATTTAATTGCAATTCTTTACTAAAGATAAAAACCGTTTGAAGTTAGCGCTAAATTACCACAAGAAAAAACATTAAATTTAATAGCAATTACTTTTTTAAGATACTATATGAATCATAAAATATTCGTTAGGTTAGTGCTAAATTTATATCCGTGTAATCATATTTAAAAAAATTAGTGGTTAACCCTAAAAATATAAATGGGGGGCAATATGAGTAGCGAAACAAATAGTTCATTTCAAATAAAGCGCTTAAACCCATATTTTGGAGCTGAAATCAGCGGAATTGACCTTTCTAAGGATATAGATGAGGAAACTTTTTCCAAAATAAAAGATGCGTACTATGAATACTCGTTACTTGTTTTTCATGATCAAAGAATCTCACCAAAAGTGCATGTCGACTTTAGTAAGCGCTTTGGATCATTAGAAATTCATTCTTTAAAGCAGTATTTACTGGAAGACCATCCAGAGATTCTTCTTCTATCAAATATTATTGAAAACGGTAAGCCAATAGGATTTGCTGACACTGAGCGCGTAGCTACTTGGCATACAGACACCTCCTATTTAAAAACGCCAAGCGCTGGATCGGCACTTTATGCATTAGAGGTTCCATATGATTCAAAAGGGAATTCTCTCGGAAATACTTTATTTGCCAGTACTTTTGCAGCATATGATGCTTTAAGTGAAGACATGAAGATTAAGTTACGAGATCTAAAGGCGCTTCATAAAATGACTAAAGCCTATGATGATGCCCCCAAAGACACAATAACCGCAGTTAAATTTACAGATGAACAGATTAAGAGGCCACCTGAAAACCATCCCATTATTCGAACCCATCCTGTAACAGGTAGGAAGTCCATATATTTAAGTCCATTGTGCGTTACTAAAATAGAAGGAATCCCTGAGGCAGAAAGTAAGAAAATCCTTCAAGAGTTAGACAAGTTATGCACCAGAGAAGATTTTGTATATCGGCATAAATGGAAAGCTAATGATTTAATAATGTGGGATAACTGCTCCACACAGCATTTAGCAGTCAGCGACTATGCTCCCCCTTTACGGAGAAAAATGCATAGAACTACTTTTGCGGGATCAATACCATTTTAAAAATGAAAAATTATGGAACTCAAAAATAAGGTAGCAATCGTTACCGGTGGAAGCGTAGGAATAGGCCGGGCAATTGTTGGAAAATTAGTTAGCGAGGGAGCTACTGTAGTAATTGCCGACATAAATTTAGAATCTGCAAATTTAGCGGTTTCAGAAATTCTGAAGGGCGGTGGAAATGCCTTCGCAGTTAAGGCAGATGTTTCAAACTCCAGTGATGTTGCCAATATGGCAGATCAAACTTTTGCAAAATATTCGCGTATTGATATTCTAGTAAACAATGCAGGAATAAGATTTATAAATCCATTATTAGAGCAAACAGAAGAAGAATGGCGCCGTACTTTAGACGTTAATTTAACAGCCCCATTTTTGTGTTGTAAAGCAGTCATTCCATACATGTTAAAAAATGGAAAAGGTAAGATTGTTAATATTTCATCGGTAGCAGGATTATTTGGAAGACCAGAGAGAGTGGCATATTGCGCCTCTAAAGGTGGCGAAATTGCCTTTACTAAAGCTGCTGCTTTGGATATGCGCGGTAAAAATATCTATATTAATGCAGTTGCTCCTGCGTTGATTGATACACCACTAAATTCAGGATTTGCAGCTGATAATGAATTAGCTGCAGTTTGGGGGAAAGAAAATAATGTAGGCAGATGGGGTAAGCCAAGCGAAGTTGCAGATGCAGTTTTTTTTCTTTGCTCTAACTCTTCGGATTTTATTTCTGGCACAGTTCTTACTGTTGATGGCGGCTGGACATCGGCAATGGTTAGGGCAACAGAGGGTTAATAAGTTAATGCATTAAAAATTTGGGGTTAATAATGATTGATAAGATAAAGAGCTATTTCCTATTTTTCTTTTTTATAGCCAGCTTATGTTTTGGGCAATACTCTTGGGCCCAGGATAAATATCCCTCAAAGCCCATTCAATTAATCATCCCCTGGGGTCCCTCAGGCGGATCAGATCAAACTGGAAGGCTAATTGCCAATCAATTAGAGCAGGAGTTAAAAATATCAGTACCCGTAATTAATATGCCCGGGGCAACTGGAAATATTGGTATGCAAAAGTTATTGTCTGATCCAGCTGATGGTCAAACCTTGCTCTTATTGGCCTGGGATAATTTTGCTCTTTTAGCTACCCAGCAGCCGAAATGGAAAATTGATGATTTTATTAACTTAGGCATAGTCATTCAACTTCCTTCAGGCCTATATGTTTCAGGTGATAAATTTAATAATTGGAAGAGTTTTGAGCAAGCAGCAAAAAATAGTCCTGTCTCAATAGCAATTTCTGGACTTGGAAGTACGGATGATATTACGATGAGTTATCTACAATCCAAAGGATTGAAGATAAATGTAATTCCTTATGCAAAGCCTGGAGAGAGGTACGCAGCATTAATTGGAGGGCACGTTGATGCCCTGTATTCGCCAGCCGGCAATGTGGCTAGCTTTGTAGAGTCAAAGCAAATGAGACCAATCATCTTTTTCAGTGCCGAGCGATTAAATGATTTTAAAGACATTCCAACATCTAAGGAGGTTGGATATAATGTTACACTGCCCCAAAGAAGAGCGCTAATTATTAAGGCTGGCACTGATCCTGCAAAAATAGCAGTTATATCTCAAGCTTTAAATAAGATAGTTAATTTACCAAAATATAAAGCCTACTTGAAGGATTCTTTTGCATCGGAAAAAAGCTATGTGCCCCAATCTGATACTTTGGTGGTAATGAATCAAGATTTAGAGGAAATGCAAAAAATTCTCAAAAATATTAACAAATAATTGTTTTAGTTACGTAACCACTGCTAGTAAATTGAACGATTTTCGATAAATTAATTTGGGGTCAAATTAAATATCCTCTCGCGAAAAAGTTTGACTTATTTTCTCGGCAGCAATTCTGAGCTTTGGAATGCACGCAATCGCCTCTGATAGATCATGGCGGACGGTTGGTATATGGATTGATACGGTTCCGCATATCTTATTATTACGATTAAAAATTGGAACCGCTATACCAATTAGACCTTGCATAAACTCTTCAATATCTAAGCCATAGTTTTGTGAACGAATTTTTTTTAATTCTTTTTCAATTTTTTCTATATTGATTATTGTGTGCTCGGTGTATTTAACAAGAGTTATAGAGTTTAAAATTCTTCGTCTTTGCTGAGCTGGCATATAACTTAAAAAAAGTTTTCCGCTTGCACCGCAATAAATTGGCACTATAGATCCAGGCTGCAAATGAATTCTTAGGGGCCATTGTGATTCAACTCGATCTATATAAATCACTTTATTTCCAGCAAGAGCCGTGATGTTGCAAGTCTCTTTTAAATCACTCACTAGCGCTTCAAGGATTGAATGGCGCATTGATTTATTTGGCGAGTTAATTAAGGTTTCTATTGCTAAGTTGTTTAACCTTTGCCCTGTTATAAATTTTTTACTTCCAGGCTCTCTTTCTAAAATTCCAATTGACTCTAAATGAACCATTAGTCTATGAATTGATGCTTTAGGGATCTTTAATTTTTCTGAAACACCAATCGCCGATAGAGGTTCTGGTGAGCTACTAAGTGCAAATAGAATTTCAATAGCTCTTGTGATCGCGGAGTCCTTAGAGGAGTTAGTACTTTCCCTTATAAATTCGTCATATCCAGTAATTTTATTTTTCATCTGCCCTTAGTTTTGATAGTCACCTATTGATATTTTACTTATTTTAATCAATTTTTGCAAAAAATGAGATTTATTATCTCAATATTGACATTAATAAAATTTCTGTTAGATTTAAAAAAATGAAAAGCTAATTCATTAAATTTTTGGGAGGAGATATGACAAATAAGAAATTAAGCGGTATATCTGATTTAAATAAATTAGAAAAGAACTCTAGACGTACTTTTATAGAGCAAAGCTTAAGTTTGACAGCTTCAGCAGGGCTTTCGTCTCTGATGCTTGGTTCAACATCTTCGTTCGCCCAAACTAGCACTTTTACGCAATGGGGCTGGCCAACTCCCTACCGAAAAATTTCTGATAAATCTGTTGCGTGGCTAAAGTCTAAAGGTTGGTGGCCACTTCAAATTGCATGGAACCCTCTTTGGTCGGAGGGGAACATAATCCTTTTTTTAATGCGCCAGCAAAAGTTAATGGAGCTAAGAGGCATCGAGGCTGAATATAGCCCCTTTGTTGCCGCCAGCCTGATGAATGAGGTATACATGCCAGGGCGCGTTCAAGTTGCCCAAGCAGGCTCTTTAGGCTTATTGCAGGTTATAGATAAAAAAATCCCCACTGCTGCAATTGCTTGCTATCCTACTCAAAGACAGGCTTTTTTATGCCATAAGGACTCCCCCTTAAAAAATAGCATTTCAGAATTAAAAGGTGCAAAAGTTCTTGGACGGCCTGCTGTAGTTGGCATCACAATTGGAAGCACAACCCACCTCGCATTTTTAATTGCAGTAAAGGTGTATGGGCTTGAAGAAGGCAAAGATTATGTGATTAAAAATACTGCGCCTGCCGATATTCTTATGATGCCTCAAGGGATAGATATAGTCGGGATCTGGGAACCCAATGTGATGCTCATGGATGAGTTTCTTAAAAATGCACGCATTTTTGACCTCATTAATAATTATGAGATATTTAATGGTTACTCCTATATGCGTGGGGAAATTGAAGAAAATGCTCCCGACGTAGTTCAGGCTTATACGGATAGCTTTATGGAGGCGCAATTAATTGCTCGCTATAAGCCAAAAGAGGCAATTTCTGATTTTGCTGCTGACCCATCCCAAAGAGGGCGCGATATTAAATTAATTGAGCGTGACGTTCAAATCCATGTGCTTAATCCTAAGCCCACGCGAAATTATGTTTTTGAAGATACCGGAGGTTTATGGATACCACTGGAGTTATATCAATCTGGAATTATGACTGACGCCGGAGTCTTGAAGCGCCGCTATACCGAGGCTGATTTTAAGGCTGTATTACGGCCTAAATACCTTGCTGAAACATTCAACCAATTAGGATGGGCCGTGCCCAAAAAGGCTCCCTTTATGCCTTCAAATTGGGCAGGAAAGGTTGGTCAACCTCCTTATCCTCCTTATGGGGTGATGGAAATGGGTAAGCAGAATTTTCCAGGCCCTGGTGACTTAATTCGTCCATGGACTTTCGCTGGCAAAACATTTAAGCCAAGTTAAATTATTTAATCAATAAAAATACTTAGTAAGTGTTTTAAATGGAATCTGGGGAATGAATTGCAAATAAAAAAAGCATTAAAGTCTGTTGCTAGACTTTGGCTTTTGGCCCTTCTTATAATTGTTTGGCAACTTGTAAGCGAGAATAGCAGCACAATTTCACTGCAACTTCCGCCACCGAGTGAAGTTTTTTCGGGTGCGGTTGAGCTAATTCAAAAAGGAACCCTTCAAAAAGATATTTACGCTAGTCTTTCTAGGGTTTTTATCGCCATTGGCGTTGCTCTTTTAGTGGCGATACCGTTAGGTTCTCTGCTTGGCGCCTCTAAAAGTTTTTCATGGTCTTTTGAACCCGTAGTGAATTTTTTTAGACCAATTCCTCCTTTAGCATGGATACCATTAAGTATTTTATGGTTTGGTATTTCAAATGTTCAAAATGAATTCATTATTTTCTTGGGCGCAGTTTTCCCTATTTTAATAAGCACAATGGAAGGTGTCAGAGATGTTGACCCGCAATATATAAGAGCTGCAAAGACTTTAGGGGCATCAAAATTTTCAATCATTATGACTGTTATTTTTCCTGCAGCATTGCCTCAGATGTTTGTGGGGCTTCGTGTTGGCACTGGGATTGCATGGATGGCTCTAGTTGCCGGGGAATTGGTTGCTGCTACTTCAGGTCTTGGGTACTTGATTAACCAAGGTAGATATCTTTTTCGAAGTGATTATGTAATTGTAGGAATGGTTGTGATTGGTTTAATTGGCTTGCTTCTAGATGCGCTCATTAGATTAATTCAGGCCACCATAATGCCGTGGTGGAGACTGGGAAATCAATAATGACTGATAACGTAATTCAAATTAAAGATTTAGAAAAGATTTATGGATCCGGTTCTAATGAAGTATTAGCATTAGAAAAAATTAATCTCAATATTCAGCAGCAAGAGTTTATTTGTGTATTGGGGCCTAGTGGCTGTGGCAAAACAACTTTATTAAATATCCTTGCCGGATTTGAGTTCCCCACAAAAGGATTTGCAGAGGTTCTTGGCAATCCTATCTTAGGCCCGGGCCCTGATCGTACTATGATGTTTCAAGACTATGCATTATTTCCCTGGCTGACAATTAGTAAAAATATTGAGTATGGTTTAAAACAAAGAAACTTTGGAAAATCTGAACGACAAAAAATTGTCAATCATTTCATTGAATTGATTGATCTTAAGGGGTTTGAAAATAAGTATCCAATCCAACTATCTGGTGGAATGCGTCAAAGAGTAGCCTTGGCAAGGGCTATGGCAGTAGATCCTGCAATTTTACTTATGGACGAACCATTTGCTGCTCTTGACTCATTTACCAGGGAGCGCATGCAAGATGAGCTAGTACGTATTTGGCAGCTTAACAAAAAGGTAGTTGTATTCATTACCCACAGCATTGAAGAGTCAATAAAACTTGCCGATCGAATTATTATCATGTCTCCTCGACCCGGAAGGATAGTTGAGATATTGACTATGGATAGTGCTAGGCCTAGAGATATTAGTAGTGATGAGTGCGTTCGAGTTGCCCGAAGAATTAGAGAGATTTTGCATTTAGTAGCAAATACTTAAAAAATAAAAATTAAAGTGAGAAAAAAATGAAAAGAAAGATTTCTGGTAGTGAAGCTTTTGTAGAGGCATTTCGCTTAGAAGGTGTCGAGTATATTTGTGGAATTGTTGGCTCTGCATTTATGGACCCCTTAGATCTTTTTCCAGAGGCTGGGATCAGATTTATTCAAGTCCGACATGAACAAAGTGCAGCCCTTATGGCAGAGGGCTATGCCCGTGCAACTGGAAAGCCTGGAGTTTGCATTGGTCAAAATGGACCAGGGATTACAAATTTAGTAACAGGCGTGGCTAGTGCATACCTTAATCACACGCCATTAGTAGTTATTACGCCATCAGTCGTAACTTCTGCAATTGGTACTGGTGCGTTTCAAGAAATTGACCAAATGCGTATGCTTGCCCCAGTTGTTAAATGGCAATTGCAAGTAAATAGACCAGATCGAATGTCAGAGGCAATACGTGGTGCTTTTCGTGCAGCTGTTAGTCTTCGTGGGCCAGTTCAAATTGATGTACCTCGAGATTCCTATTATGGAATCTGGGATGAAGACGAACTTTCTCCTGAGCTTTATCGAACCAATGGTCGTTATGGTGGGGCAGATGTAGAATCAATTAAAGAAGCTATTCAGCTAATTAAACAAAGTAAAAAAATATCTATATTAGTAGGACATGGCGCAATTGACAGCGAAGCACATGATTCTATTGCCCGCCTTGCAGAAATGTTGACGGCACCTGTTGCATGCGTGTATGCGCACAATGATGCTTTTTATGGTTCACATCCATTGGCTGTTGGCCCAATTGGCTATCAAGGGTCAGAAGCTGCGATGCGATTATTATCCGAATCCGATTTAATTCTAGTTTTGGGTTCACGATTAAATTCATTTGGAACAACACCGCAGTATGGTATTGATTTTTTCCCTAAACACGCTAAATTAATACACAACTCTATTAATCCTCTGGAGTTAGGCTCTCTAAGGGCCATGAACGTAGGCTTACTTGGCGACTGCAAGGCTGTAACTAATCAACTTATTGAAGCTTTAACGGGATGCAAGTTAGAAATTGATTCAAAAGCAAGAAAACAACATATTCAAGAGCAAAAGGATACTTGGTCTCAGAAATTAAAAGAAATGTCCGATATCGAAGGCGATCCGATTCCGCCTAGACGCGCATTGTGGGAGGTCTCAAAAGCGGTTTCAGGTACTGACGTTTCAGTGGTAGCTGACGTAGGAAACATTAGTGGTAGCGCTAATGCCTACTTTACTTCGTTTGATAAACCAAGATCGTGGTTTGCTGCAGGCAGCTTAGGCGGTATTGGAGTTGGATACCCAACTGCAATGGGAGTTTCGCTTGCAAGTCCCGATAGAAAAGTCCTCGCATTAGTTGGTGACGGCGCATGGAGTATGTCTTTACAAGAGGTAATGACAACAGTTAGAGAAAAACTCAATTTTGTAACTATTATTTTTAATAACAAGGTTTATGGGGCAGAGCGGCGAAATCAATATGATTTTTTTGGAAAGCGTTATTTTTATACAGATTTAGAAAATCCATCATTTGCTCAAATTGCTGGTGATATGGGAGCAAAAAGCTATCAAATTGATAAAGCTGCGGATATTGGGTCGGCGGTAAAAGATGCTTTTAAACAATCTATACCTTCAGTAATTGAAATAATGACTGATCCTGCGATCCTAAATGAACCATATCGGCGTGATGCACTCAAGTTTCCAGTTAGGGAGCTAGATAAGTATCGTAAATATACAAATAATACCGACTAAGTTATATGCAATTTGACTATGTCATTGTTGGCGCTGGATCCGCAGGATGTGTGCTTGCATCAAGATTAAGCGAGAACAACCAAAATCAAGTTCTTTTAATTGAGGCAGGCGATGATATTAGCTCCGATTTAGCATTATCAATTCCCTTAGGCGTGGGAAAATTATTAAATAATAAGCAGAATTTATGGGCCGATATTACAAAACCTTCTGGCGGAACTCTTCAGCGAAAAATTGATTGGATTAGCGGTAAATGCATTGGAGGATCAAGTGCTATTAACGGAATGATTTTTGTTAGGGGGCATCCAATTCGATATGATGATTGGGTTACATTGGGCTGCAATGGATGGAGCTATAAAGACTGCTTACCTTATTTCAAGAAATTAGAGGATTGCCAGTTTAGTTCGTCAAATTTAAGACACCGTGGAGGCCCAATTGGAGCTGCTTTAGCTGAAAAAGATGAAATTTCAGAGTTGTTTATAAAGGCATGCATTGAAAATGGATATCCACGGGTTATTGACTATAACGCTGATATACCAGATGGAGTCGGATATTTGCAGTTGTCTTCAAAAAATGGAAAAAGAGTTAGTTCGGCTAAGGGTTATCTAGATAATATTTCTCATCGGAAAAATTTAACTATATTAAAAAATGCGCAGGTTAATAAGATTTTATTTTCTGGTAACCAGGCTATTGGCGTTAGTTATATAAAAAATAATCAGATATATGAAGCGTTAGCAGATAAAGAAGTTATTTTATGCGCTGGGGCTATTCGAAGCCCTAAATTACTTGAGTTATCGGGGGTGGGAAATCCAAAGATATTAAATAATTATTCCATTCCTATGGTATTTGAAAATGCATTTGTTGGTGAGAATTTGCAGGACCACTTTATGACTCGTATTTGTTATGAGACAAGCTCTAAAGATACAGTTAACTATATGATGGGTAATAAATTTTCATTGGGAATGCAACTATTAAATTATTTGGTATTTAAAAAGGGGATCTTTTCAACGACTACCTTAAAATCTACAGCATATTTACGCAGCAATGAATCTGAGGCCATTCCAAACCTAAGAATTCAGGTTTCACTTATGAGTGCTGAGGGCAGAATTCCCGAATCTGGAAAATCTGGACTAGACTTAGCAGGAATTAGGGCTAGTCTTGATCCTGGCTCTGCTTTTCATATCGGAGTTTACGGAATTTATCCCGACTCAAGCGGATATTCTCATATAAATTCCTTAGATATTAATAGTCCATCAAATATCCAGCCAAACTATCTTGATACTGCGAGAGATCAAAAAACAGTTATTGAGGGATTGCAACTTATTCGAAAACTTGCAGAATCTCCAGCCTTAAAAAATATAATTACAAAAGAAATTCGACCAACAAAAAAAGTAAGTTCAAATGACGATTTACTGAATTTTGCAAAAGAGACAGGACATACCTGCTGGCATCCCATTGGAACTTGCAAAATGGGATTAGAAAAAAATAGTGTTGTAGATACTAATTGCAAAGTCTTTGGGACCACTAAATTACGTGTAGTTGATGGATCAGTTCTTCCAATGCATATAAGTAGTAACACCAATATTCCTATCTTAATGCTGGCTGAAAAAATTTCTGAATCTATTGCTCAAGCAAACCAAAAGTAATTTTATGAAAAATATGATAAAAAATTCATCCACAGCGTATCAAGGTTATAAGATAAGAAGGCAAAATAAGCCAGATGATCTTTTGACCGATTCTAATTTTGGTACTCCATTAGGTGAGTATATGAGGTGTTTTTGGCAGCCAGTCTCACTTGCATCTCAAGTTACACGTTTACCAAAAAAAATAAAAATATTTAATGAAGATCTTGTTATTTTTAGAGATGGCAAGAACCAAATTGGTTTAATGCAACTTCATTGCGCCCATAGGGGAGCTTCCCTCGAGTTTGGAGTGACACAAGAAGCTGGTGGAATTAAGTGTTGTTACCACGGTATACATTTTGATGTAACTGGAGAAATTCTTGAAATTCCATCTGAGCCAAATGGGGGGCAGCGAGTAATGGGGCGGTTTTGCCAGCCCGCATATCCAACTATCGAAAGAGACGGTTTAATCTTTGCTTATTTTGGAAATCCCGATACCATTCCAGAATTCGAGGAGTGGGACTCTTTTTCAAAAGAAAATAAAACAGAATTAGTCGCTTTTTCCAATATTTACCCTTGTAATTGGCTGCAGGTTATTGAAAATATCGCAGATCAAATGCATACAGCCACCTTACATCAGCCAATGAGTCTCTATGATGGGGAATTACCCAGCGAGGTTGATTTTGACTCTTTTACTCTTCCATCGTTTAGCAGCATACCGGTACTTGATTACCATGCAGTTCGCGAAAATACTGCAATGGCATTTGTTGCCGGAAGAAGAATGTCAGAAAAATTAGTTTGGTGGAGGATTAATGAATGTATCTTACCGAATTTAAGTCACCACGCCTATTTATATGAGAAGGGCAATACCAGAAGAGTTTTTCACCGCGTTCATATGGCTAGATGGTATGTTCCAGTAGATAACGAAAATTCAATCATTTTTGGATGGCGAATGTTTGGTCCTTCAATTGACCCGGACAATATGGGCAATATGGATCAAGTTGGACATGACTCGATTGATTTTTTGGGTGGCCAAGTAGCTGGATCTCGGACACATAAAGAGCGGCAAATGTTACCTGGTGATTTTGAAGCAATTGTTGGTCAAGGTGAGATTGCTTCTCGCGTCGATGAGCACCGACTTTCAGGGGATAAGGGGGTTGTTCTATTTAGAAAAATCCTATCCCAGGCGTTACAGAATGAAAATATTCCTCTTTTGGCATCAATGATGCATTTAAACCCGAGTAATTTTTTTAGGAGCTACTCCCAAAACTCAATTTTAAATATCCAAAGTTTTAGTGATGCCACGAAAGATAGAGAAAATATTGAAGCTATTGGGAAAAAAATAATAGCCATTATGGCTTCTGCGCCAAGTGCTGAGCCTCAAAGAACTGATTTTGTAAAAGTAGAGCTTGAAAAGCTGGAAACTTAAAATTTACTCTGGTCCCAGGTTCAAGTCCTGGTGGGCCCACCATAAATCACAATACCAACTCTAGGGTTGGTATTTTTTTGAGCGTTACTTAAAGTAACGCTTGTGGGGGGTTAGGATTTACCATCTTCAGTCCTGGTTAGATTTCGCCCCGGGCCACCAAGAAACACTAAAACTACCTGCGGGTGGTTTTATATTTGACACTACTTGTAGCGAGGGATTATTAGTGTTGTCTGTGTTGATTGAGATATTTCTTTATATTAGAACTATATGACCCAATTGATCGAATTAACTTATGTGAGCGAGCCCGCCCAAGAGATGTCCTTTCTGGGTTTGATGCGCTTGCTTTATCACTCCTATTTGAGAAATACGAGTATAGGGGTTACAGGCGCTTTAATTTTTGAAAATAATCGCTTTGGTCAAGTCATTGAAGGACCAAGGACCCAGATTGAGGATTTATGGGAAAAAATTCAAAAAGATACTAGGCATAAAAATATTCGCCTCATAGAGTCAAAGCCAATTGAACATAGAAGCTTTAATAAGTGGACTATGATTTTTCAGGATAGCGAAGAGGTAGCCAAAAAGTTACCTGAAGTAGCTGTAGCAGTAGCTGTAGAGGATGTAAATTTTCCTACTGGGCATCCTCTCTTAATCGCTTTGAGGAATGATAGCTAAAGCCTGCTGGCTTAATTTGACACTCATCATCGTGAATGAGCTTCCTAAGCGTTACTTTAAGTAACGCCTATAGATTAACAATCTAATCTCCTATAAGCCAGGTTCAAGTCCTCTTGGGCCCACCAATAATCACAATACCAACTATAGGGTTGGTATTTTTTTTAGCGTTACTTTAAGTAACTCTTGTGGGGCTATACGTTAAATAATTTCATCTTTCAGCCAATACCATTTATAAAGTAACGCTTGGCCTAGTCGACGAAAAGGAGCGAATAACTCCGATTTAATTTTGCCGAATAGGTTTGGGTATTCAAGCTGAGATGTATAAATTGGCAAACTAAATGCAGGCTCACTGTGATCTTTTCCTGCTATCCGCTGCGCTAACCTTTTGCCGGCCCAAGTTGAAAAAGATACCCCATTTCCACCATACCCTAG
>Ga0214919_10003669_pt1 | contig 22953 bp, 27 predicted proteins | sample LL1503_MetaG_FD_177994 | JGI IMG/M metagenome (GOLD analysis project Ga0214919, IMG submission 177994) | Freshwater microbial communities from Lake Lanier, Atlanta, Georgia, United States - LL-1503 | ecosystem: Environmental > Aquatic > Freshwater > Lake | place: USA: Georgia | collected... | reverse complement strand
TAAAAATATTTCATTATCAAAATCATCATATCCTATTATATGATTATCTTCTGGATAGTATTCTTAATTTTATATAAATATTATTGGGTTTTTCTAAAATATATTAATTATTTTTTTAATTATATCAAATTATTAAAATAATAATTTTTATTTTTATTCTTATAAAATTAATTTAATATATTCTAATAATTATTATTATAATTATTCAAACATTTTTTTTATTGTATTATATATTTTATTAATATTTGTAATTTATTTATATCTTATTATTCAATATATTATATATAAAATAAAATTATCAATTTTATTTTATATATAATAAAAAACTATATATAATTATTATTTTAATATCAAATATTTTCAATAATCTTCACCAAAATATATTGTATTATAACTCATATCAATCTAATTAATTATTAAAATTAATTTATATACTATTATTTATTATTTAGTCAGATATTTATTAAGGTCTAAAAATGTGATATTATAATAATTTATTTTATATTAGATTATATTATTAGTTTAAAAATTAAATTTTATTATATAATATATTGTATTATTTTATATAATTTACTATATTTTCAAAATCCATACTACAATGTAAATATATATCATTATTAACATCTGTATTATTATATATTTAATAATTACTATAAATTTCAATATTTAAATTATTATATTATATTGTAATATATCTTGTTTTATATTAAATGATATTATAAGATATTAATATTTTATCATTTTATTTAAATTATTATAATTATTAAATAATATCTTATCTAAAAATTTATAATTATTCATATCCGTAAAAAAATAATGATATAGAACCTTCTTAAAAACTATCTATTTTTTCTTAATTTATTTTTAAATTACTTGCTATTAATTATAAAATGTTTTTTTATAAAATATATAATTAATTCATTTTTTTTTTATTTAATATATTTTAATTATAATATAATTAAATAAAATATAGAATAAAATTATCAATTTTATTTTATATTATATTTTATTATTATTAATTATATAATTAATATTTTTAAATTATAATCAATTATCTTCATCATTTTCATTATTTGTGCTAATATTATCATCATTAGAATTTATATCATCATAATAATATTCTTCATTATCTATATCATCATTATTTTCATTTTCATTATTATTATCATTATCATTATTTGTATCAACTAAGTATAAATGTTAAAGATAATTATTAACTATATATTTTGATATATATTCTTTTCTAAATAAATTATATTTGGATAATTAATTATTGATGTTTTATTATTATTTAAATTTGAATATTTCTTATAAAAATAATTTTTATTATTCTTATTAAATTTTTAAATAAAATTTAATTAATTATATAATATGTTAAAAGTCCATACTACAATTTAATTAAATATTATTATTTGTAAAACTATAATTATAATATTATAGATTAGATAAAATATTAATATTCAAATTATTATAATAAATTTTTATTTGTTCATTATTCTAATTATCTTAAATTATGAAAAAATAAATTTTATTTTTTGTATCAAATTATTATAATTATTAAATGATATCTTATCTAAAATTATCATATTATTCATAAGAATAATTAAATTAATGAATTAATCCCTATTCAAAATTATCTATATTATTAATTTCTTATTCTAACTTGTTTTTGATTTTTTATAAAATATTTTATAAAATTTTTTATTATAAAATTTTTATTTTATTCATTTTTAATATTTTTTATTGATTGATTTAAAAAGTATTTAAAATATATATATTTCAATAATTATTTATAATATATATATATTATAAAATATTCAATTTTATTTCAATATAATAATTTAGGTATTCCTTTATCTATTTCTAATATATTATATGAAATTGCATAAATTTTTACTATTACTGGATTTGTATAAGATACCTATTTATTCATTTCTAATATTAATTGTATATTCTAAAATTTAGATAAATTTATAGTTCCTGAAGGATTTATATTTTCTGGATATAAACAAAATGAATAACAATTAATTATTGTATTTTTATCTGGTTTTGATATATGATTCTAATATAATTGAACATTACTAAAAAATTCAATTTCTCTACTACTTATTCTTTCTGTTCCATCTAAAAATAATGATGCTTTTTTAATTAAATTTGTTCCATCTATTAAATTACTTGTATAATTAAATTTATCTTTCATATATCCATTTATTATATAATCTAACTAGGATACAAATATTAATTCTTTACATAAATTATTATAATTTATATTTATTTTATCATTTGCACTTATAATTCGTTTTTCATTATCATATTGTATATAATCTATCATATATGTTAATTTATTGTTAATAAAAAAATTTTTTTCATCTATATCAAAATATAAATAATTAATTAATAAACTTGCATAATTGATTGATATATTATTTATATTTATTAAATTTGTATTTATAAAATTATTTTCTATACTATTATTTGATGGTGTTATATAATATCCTTTTAAATTATATATTCTATAATTTTTTCTATTTTCATCTGTTTCATTCTATGGTAATTTAAATGATAAATTTATATGTTGTTTTATATAATATAATTTATTATCTTTATAATTTATAAAAGTTCCATATATTTTTTTACCATCTGGTAATATTTGATATATTAATTCATTATTATTAAATGATATTATATATTCATCTATATCTATATAATGTGTTGGACCTATTATTAATATATTATCTAATGTATTAAATTCTATATTTATTTTTATATCAACATATTCTAATGCTATTAATGGTAAACATAAATTATAATTTTTACAAAACCAAAACTATAATGGTATATATAATTTATATGAATTTTTATTTGTTGATAATTCATACAATATATCTAAATTTCCTATCATTTTATTATGACTTTCTTTTAAACTTTTTGATGTAGATAATTGTGATAATAAATATAATGTATCATAATTATGTCTATCATATACTATTCCACCTATTTCTATTTCAACATTTTTTATTATACCATAACCTATATTTTTTATCCATGCTATTTTCATTAAATCTGAATTATTATATGTTGGTATATCTGGTATTTCTATTATTACATATATCTATGATATTGCATTTCCATTTTTTGATATTGAACATGATACTTTCTATCCAAAATTTGGTTTATTACCAAATATCTATTCTTTAGATTCTATTATAAAATTTGTATTTCTTTTTATTACCTATTTAAAAAATGATATCTAATTATTATCTATTAAAAAATCATATGGTTTTTTTTTATTTGCTACTAACTATATTATTCCTGAAGACATTATATTATTATATTTAATATCTATTTAATATATATTATTTATTTTTTTCTTTATAAATAATAATATATTATTATTTATAAATTTATATATTTTAATAATATTATATATATTAATTCATTATCTACAATATATACATTTTTATTATTATTATGATTTATAAACACATTATATATGTCCAATTATTTTATTACATTTATTACATTTATATAATAAATCATTATTTTATATATTATCAATACATATCAAACATATATTTTAATTATCATTATTTTATATAAATTATTCTTATTAATATTATTTATTTTATAAACTATTATATATTTATTATTTTATATCTTCATTATTTATATATTATATATTATATATATCCTATTATAATGATAATATAATAAGATCAAAATTTTATTTTTTTATATATTATAATGCTTTACCATTTTATTAAACAGCTATTTATTATAATTCTTCATTTTATTATTATATATATTATATTAATAATCCATCTTATTATATGAATTATTTAATTAATTCTTATTAATCAAATATATATTATAAATATTATTTATTTATTTATAATACATGTTCAATAAGTTCTTTTGTTTATTTAATATATAATATTAATTATGGATATATATTTAATATATTTTTAATTTATTAAACATCTTATTCTTATTAAATTTATTGTATTAATTAAAATTATTATTTTATTGTTAGATTCATTTTTATTGTTTATTTTGTTTATTTTGTTTATTTTGTTTATTTTGTTTATTTTGTTTATTTTGTTTATTTTGTTTATTTAATATAATATATATATTATATTAAATTCAATTTTTTATATTAAAAGAAAATAAACTAGATACATAAAAAAATAAATAAAAAACAAAGAAAAATATTAAAAAAAATTAAAAAAATAGAAAAATATTGTTAAATGTCATTATTACATATAATAATTAAGTATGGAAATATACTTATATCTTTATTATTCTTCTTCTTCATCTATTATTCTATTTATAAGATCAATATTAATGAGCATAACTTTTCTAAATAATTATATCATATTATTGTGTTCATTTTAATATTAATTTAATTCAATCAAACTAAAATTAATATTATTATGTCTACAATATATTTTTATCAATATAATTAATCTCATCAATCTTTTTTCCCATTTAGGTGTATCCCAAGGTAAAGTAGTTTAATCAGGAAATAATATATTTTCAATATCATGGATCAAACCTTAGATATTATATTATATAATTTCTTAATTTTATATACTAGTTTCAAAAATTTATTGATGTTATAATAAATAATTAAAACTAGTATCATTATTTCTAGGAATTGAAATATCTACTAATTCGCTATGAATAATATCACAATATAATTCATTTCCTACTTAAAAAATAATTTTAAAAGCAAATTTATATCTATGTAGTGAAAAGTCAGCCTAATTATTTCCATTAACAAATTTTAATGTTTCATTATATGAATAAAAAATAGATCCTGTATTTAATTAGTTTAACTATAATTAAATATCATATTATTATGGTAAATCTTAGTAATTTGACAATAATAAATTTTATTAATCATAATTAATAAAACTTGAATTCTATATTTTAGTCATAAAATTTGCATACGTAATTTATTATTATTAACTACCTCTATTTAAATATTGCAACTAATTATATTCTATATTCATAATTTATGATCTTATGTAATTATTATTAATATCATTATATCCTAATTCAATAATTTAAATGTTATTATTTTATGAAAATTATTAATAATCTAATTAAATTTTTTATATTATTTAATCTTAAAAATTTTAAATTTAATTAAAATTTTCTAAATTTAACAATTAAAAAATTTAATTAATATTATCATAATTATTCATTTATTATTACAATCTATCATTTAATTAATTTATTTATTATGGTTCATATAATTAATTAAAAATAATTGAATAATCAGAATCAGAATATTATGTTGTATCTAATTAATAATTTTATTCTATTTGTTATGGAAATTAATAAGTTCTATTATCTATTGCTTAGTTTATTACATCATTTATTCTATTACCACCTTTTATCATTAGTTTAGTATTTTATTTATCTAAAAAATATAACATATTATTAACCTAATTATTTAAATCATTTTTTCTTAATAAAATTAAATTTGACATTTTATCAGTAAAAAATGCATCTAAATTTTAGTTCTTTTTAATGATTGTTTATCCTTTTTATACAGAAAATTTTTATTACATTGAATTTTAAAAAATTTTGATTATTTAAAAAAGTATTAAAAATGATGATTATTAGTATTAATGTTATATTTTTATATGAATATATATAAATATTTTTTTTTCAATTTTTTTTTCATTATAACCATTTTGATTATAAAGCTTGTTATGCAGATACTCTCTTATTTATATCATATGTAAAAAATTATAATAAAAAATCTTATATTTCTTCTGCATCTTATTTATTATATTAATATTCGTCTTATAATATATTACTTATTGATCTTTCAATATATTCTTAATAACATATTAATTTTCCTTTTCTAAAAAATTTTTATGATCTTTTACCTTATTTTTATAAATATTAAGGTATATTTCCTAATACTTCATAAAATTATGCTAAATGATCATGACTTTTACTATATTAATTATATCTTTTTGGTTTAAATAAATAATCATTTGTTAATAAATAAAATATTATACATCCATAGCTCCATAAATCTGTATTTTATTTATAATTACTCCTTAATATTGATTCTAATGATTTATATTCTCTAGTTTATATATTATCACCAAATTATTCATTTGTATAACAAGCATTACCAAAATCTACAATCTTTATTTTTATATTTTCATCTACTTATATTTTTATATTATCTTTCCATAATATAATATCATTATTTTAATAATTATTATAATCATTAATATTTAAATTATCAAAATTATTTTAAATAATATTATTTTCATCTTATAAAATTTAATTATCTATATTTGATAATATATTCTAATTTTTTTTTTTATTCTTTTTACTTTATTTTAAATTTTTTAAATATTTCATACTAATTGGTTTTTTAGTATATTATTTTATATCATTTACAAATTATTATATTTAATTATTATTTAATTGTATTAATATATTTTCTGGTTTTAAATCTGTATGTATTACATCACATATTCTATGAATATAATCTAATCCTACTAATATTTATTTTGCAACTATTTTTACTATTTTTATAGGCATATATTTATCTTACATATCATAATATTATATAATATCATATAAATTTGGACCTAATAATTTAAATATTAAACATTAATGTTTTCCATTCATACCAAAATGATCAAAATTATCTTTTAATGTAATATTAAATATTTTTTATTAATTATTATTAATCCATTATATATTATTTTTATTATTTTATATTAATTACAAAATTTCTATTTCATCTTTAGTTTATTCATATAATTTTTTATTTCCCATTAATATTTTTAATGCATAATAATTATTATTTATAATATTTTAAACTAACCATACTGTTGAAAAATTTCCATATCCTAATTTATTTATTATCTTATATTTTCCATTATATATTTCATTTAATTATACTGGATGATATCCACCTATTTTATATTATTAGTAATCTTCACAATCACTATCATTTTCATATTCTAAGCTATTATTTTATTATTCCATTTATTGATTAATATTAATATATATTAATATATAGTATATTTATTTAAATATTTTAATTAAATATATAGTATGTTTTATTTTATATTAATATTTATAATAATATATATATTTTATTATTTTAAATTTGAATATTATTATGATAATGATTATAATAATTATTTAAATTTAAATAATATTTATAATTAGAATAATAATACAATTGATAATATATTTAAACATTTTAATTCTAATAAATGTTTAGATATAAAAGATAATAAATTAATTTTAAATAAATGCAATAATACTGATAATCAAAGTTGGGAATATGATAATTATAAATTTATTAATAAAAAAATTAATAAATGTATTGATAAAAATTTTAATATTATTAATTGCGATTTTATTAATGATAAATTTATTAAATTTAATTATAATAATGGATTTTATTATAAATTATATTCTCCTGAAAATTGTATTGATATTGATAATAATAATTTTAAAATTAATATTTGTAATCCAATAAATAATTAGAACCAATTATTTACTAATTTAAATGACTAGTCATTAAATAATTATGACGATGAATTAAAAATTTATTTATATTTTGAAATTTTAAAAAATTATAAAATATTTAAAAATGGTAGTAAATATAGTGATGAATTTAAAAAAAGTTTTAATATTAATACATTTAATATATTTTATAATTTTTATTTTAAATTTAATGATAATTATACTGATAATGATATTGAAAATTTATATAAAAATATTAATGATATTAATATAAAACAAAATAATATTAAAGAAGAATTATTAGGATAGTCTTATGAATATAATTTAAATCAATTAAAAGGATATAAATTATTTGATCCTAAATCTGAATATGGAAATATATTATTTTCTTGTATTAATAAATATAATGTAATAAATTATATGAATTTTAAAAATTTATATAATGAAAATTATAATAAAGATGATTTATTATCATTATATAATACATTACTTAATAACAATAAAACAGACAATACATGTTTAATTAATTTTAAAAAATATTTAGATAACATTAAATAATATATTCAATATTTGTATTTATATTTTAATTAAAAAGTATAACTATATTTGTATTTATTAATCATGTAAAAAAATATTATATTAAACATTTTATTAAATTATATATATAATTTAATAAAATTATAAATTTTTAATTTATTTAATTTAATTTATTTATTTTATTTATTCAATTTATTTAATTTATTCAATTTATTCAATTTATTCAATTTATTAATTCTGGTTTAATACATGGTAAAATATTAATTGACATTAATTCCTATATTAATAATTTAAATGCATATGGAATTGTTACTTTACTAGTTTCAGTATTTTTACATTCTTTACATATATAAATATCTTTATCTATCATTTTCTAAGCAAATTTACCACATCCATTACAAACCCATACTTCATATTTATCAGATGAATCTAATAATTTTTCTTTTAAGAAATATGATAATCCATGTGATATTATACTATCTCTTTCCATTTCTCCAAATCTTAATCCTCCATCTTTAGCTCTTCCATCTGGTGCTTGTCTAGTTAATAATTGTTGAGGACCTTTTGCTCTTGCATGTATTTTTTCTTGAACCATATGTTTTAATCTCATATAATATGTTGGTCCTATGAATATTTTTGAATTCATCTTTTTTCCTGTTAATCCACAATACATTGTTTCTTCACCTGTTCCTTTATAACCATTTTTTTCTAATATATGACAAGCATCATTTATATCATAATTATTAAATGGGGTTCCATCTATTGGTATCCCCTACATAGCTGAAGCCTTACCTACAATACATTCAATTAATTGACCAATTGTCATTCTAGATGGTATACAATTACTTACAACATTTCCTTCAACTAAAAAATTATTATATTTAGCAATTCCAATATCATATACTAATTCTTCAGTATGTTTTTCTATCTATAATATTTTCATATTCCATGTTGGTATGTAATTCATAGATCTTTTTACTATATATACTCTTTTACCATTTATATTACTAAAACAATTATAACATCCAATCATTTTTAAATATTCTTCTGGTCTTTGAAAATATTTATAATCAAAATGATCTAATGTATTTGATCTATCTATTTTTCTTCTATTACTTACTTGATTTTTATCTAATAATGAATAATACTCATTTAATGGTTTATTAAATTTATAATATTCTTTTCTACTTTCTTCAATAGCTAAATTAATATTAACTTTACTCTAATTACTTATTTTTTCATTTATTAATTCTATCATTTTATTATGTTGTTTCTTAACTAAATTACCATATCTTTCATATGAAACAGCTATTGTTAATCTAACACCCTTATCAATACAATATCTAAATCCTATTTTATTTAAAAAATCAATATTTGAATTAACAGATATTTCAACCTAAATTCTTGGTCTATCTTGATAAGTTTTTGTATTTTTATGACAATCTCTTATTCTCTATATTTTAGAATCAATACCAACTTTTTTTAATAATACTATTATATTATTCATTTTCTATACTAGTGATTCTTCAAATTCCTAACATGTAGATTGTGATAATTTAACAGTTATAAAAGTATTATATTGAATATATGGACTATGACCATCACCACCAAAATATCCTCCTAAAAATTCTCTTATAACTGATTTAGGACAATCTTCTTTAAATAAAAATATTGGTAAAGAAGATTCTTGTGTAGTTCTTCTTCCATTAACCATACCTTCTAATTTTGCTATTTCTTTTCCTAATTTATTTGGTATTGAAACAACATAAACCTATTCATCTCCTGATATCTAAGGTTTTATTCCTAAAATTAAATTAATATCATTTAATATTTGTTCAACATCTATCATATGACTAATTGATAATCTTGTAGCATACTAATCTTTTTCATCTTTAACTTTATGTAATGTTCCATCAGTTAATAAATATCCTAATATTCTTGCAAATGCTAATGATTTTTCTCTTTCTTTATATGTTTTCATATTGAAATTAAATTCTCCCATATTTAATTCCCAATTACAATTTATATCATCATTAATATTATCTTCTGGATATTCAATACTTGTTATCAAAGTATCTGCATATTTATTATCCATTGTTATTAAATCTTTAGCTTCTTTATATAAATATTCTGTTATACATCCTAATTCTGGTTTTGTAATATCTTTTAATATTTCATATTTTACTTTAAATTTATGTTCTGGTGTACATATTAATTCTCTTCCATCCATTAATGTTATTTTAATTGTTTCTCTTTTACCCTTACATTCCATTCCTAATGAATAAGAATTAACTAATCCATTTTTATTATCAAATGTTAACATACCTTCTAATCCCTAATCACTAAAACTATCTATTCTTCTAGATAAACCATTAGACATTGAAATTAATGATGATCCAATAAAACAATTTGGATTAATAATAATATCTGGCTACATTCCTGATTCTGTAAATGGCATATCTGCACTATCTAATATTAAACCAATTGTTCCTTTCTATCCATGAACTGCAGCAAATTTATCTCCTATCATTGGATATCTTTCTGATCTTATTCTCATATTATACATTTTATGTTCATCTGAATTGAAACATATATATACTTTATCAACATGTCCATTAACATTTGATTTAAATATTTCACTCTAATCAATATATTTTTTATCTGCATCTCCTTGAATTGGAGAAACTTTACCTATTATTATATCACCATTTTCTATTTCTGTTTCTTCTGGTATATATCCTTCATTATTTAATTTTTCATAATTTCCTTCTTTTATACTTGCTGTTATTTTTCTATCTGGTTTTAAAAATTCATCATCCTATGTTGTTGTTGAATTCTTTTTTAATTCAGCAGTATATTTTTTAAATGTTACTGTTCTAAATAAACCACGATCTAAAGCTGATTTATTTATAATAATTGAGTCCTCCTAGTTGTACCCTGTATAACAAGCAATTGCAACAATACAATTAATACCATATGGCATATGAACCATATTTGTATAATTTGTGCTTACAGATTTTACTAATGGTATTTGTGGATTATACATTATATAACTTAAATCATTTCTATTTTTATAATTTGTTGAATATATACTTATTCCCTATCTTGTCTAAGCAAAACTATAATAATTTCTTGGTGATTGATTATGATTTAAAAATGGTATATTTGATGATACTACTCCTAACATTAACATTGGATGTAATTCACAATGAGTATATTCTACAAATACTGTGTCATCATATCTATTAACTTTATTACCATTTATATCTGGTTTTTCTATTATTTTATTCATTTTTTTATATTCTCTCTATACATCTGTTGGATACATAGCTATCATTGTTATCTCAGCTTCTTCTATATCAATATATTCAACTGCATTATTATATTTATATATAAAATCATTCCAATTTAATATCTTACCTTTACTATTTTTATTTTCATTTAATTCTATCTCATCTAACATTTTATTATTTAATATTATTGAATTATTTTTTACTACTAATAATGGTCTATACATTCTTCCTCCATCACAATTTAATCTTATTTCATTATTAAAATTATCTAATATTATTGATACTGTTTTATCTATCTATCCTATTATTCTACACTATTTTAAATATTCATATAATTTTATTGGTTTTAATGTTAATCCTAACCATTCTCCATTTATAAATATTCTTGTTCCCATTTTTAATTGTATCCTTTTACTACTTATTAATTCTATCATCTCATATTTATTATCTTTTTTTATATTATTTAATATATTTTTTACTATTTGAACCTAAGATGATATATGCATTGATACATTACACGATAATGCTAAATTTTTGATCAACCCGCAATTGCTACCGTCTGGTGTTTCTTCTGAAGCAATGTATCCTAACTATATATTATTTACATGTCTCATTTTATCAACTTTATTATTTGATTCATTTACAAATGGTGCTAAACTTATTCTTCTTAAATATGATAATGTAAATAAATATGTTAATCTCTATAATACTTGAGCTACTCCTTTTTTCTTTGGTGATCCCCATATTCCCTATGATAATGCTAAATTTAATCCCTATTCTATAACTGATGATTTTATATTATTTATTATATTTATTGGATTTAAATTATCTCCATTAAATCTCTTTTTAAATATTTTTGAAACATCTAATATCATCTTTTTATAATAATCTCTAAATAATTTAGCCATCAACATTCCAGGTAAATCTATTCTTTTATTTACATAATTATCTCTATCATCTGGTTTTATTCTTTCTAAATAACACTATAATAATTTATTTATCATTAATCCCAAATAATATATCTTATTCTAAAATACTTGATTATAATCTTTCTAATTTACTCCCATATGTGGTAAAAAATCATTTGCTAATATATATAATACTGACTACTTTTTCTAATACATTTTCATCTGTATATTTGTCTAATTATATCTCTTATTATCTCTTAATCTTAATCCTAAATATAATAACGCATCTTCTGATTTTATTATCTTTTTTAATTCTACTTCTTTATCTTCCTCTTCTATACTATATGTCTCATTTAATGCTAATAATATTGATTTTCTAAATGTATTTAACATCTCTAAATCATCCTTATTATATATTATATGATCTACTATTTTTTCATCTGTTTCTAATCCTAATGCTTTAAATATTATACAAACTGGTACTGATCCAAACTATTTTGTTATTAAATTTATTGATCCATCATATTTTATTTCTAATTCTATTTTCTAAATATTTGCATTTATATCATGATCTTTTGAATTTACTGTCATTTTATATAATATATCATCTTTTCCTGTAAAGATTAACATTTTATTTTCACACATTCTTTCTAATGATAAAACTACTTTTTCTGATCCTTTTATTATAAAATGACATCCTGGATCATAATCACATTCTGAATTTTTATATTCTGATTTTATATTTGTTGAACAAAATTTAGATCTTACCATTATTGGTATTTTTGATACTAATATTTTATTTTCTTCTCCTATTATTCTTTCTTCTTCTGTCTATTTATTAAGATCTTTTATTTTTAATATCTATTTTATATCTGCTAATAGTTTAGATGTATATGATAAATGATTTCTTCTTGCATCTTCTGGATATATTACTTGTCCCTAATCATTTTCTGGATATCGTAATTCTATATTTTCATATTTTAAATAATGTTCATATATTATATTTTTCTCTTTATCTTCTTCTACATGTATTATATTTTGATTTTCTATTAATGTTTTATATATTACTTCATTAATAAATTGACTATATGAATCATACTACAATTTATACATTGCAAATTTATCTACAAAATATAGATCTATTAGTTTTTTTATTTCATTATTTGTTATTTGATTACTCATTATATATAATTTTTTTTATTATTATATAGTATATCTTATTATAATAATTACTGTTTAAATAATATATAATATATTAATTATTATTTATATACTTTATTATTCAATTTTATTTTAAAAATACAAAAAATATTATTTATATGAATTAATTAAAAAATATATATTTAAAATAAATATTTATATAAAAAAATATTTATTTTTTCATTCATTTTCATATTTAAGTTAATGAACTATTAATTAATTTAATCTTCCTATTCTTTATGCTCTCCCGATCATTTATTATTATATATTATCTTAAAACTTGTGATATAATATTATATCTGTTGTTAATTATAAATTTATTCCACTACAATAATTAACTGCATCTATTAATATTATATTAATTTATCCTTCATTATATAATTATATTGATTATTAAATTTATTATGATTATCCTTATAATCTAATATATAATAATTATTCTTTATCTAATATTTATTTAATAGAATTTAATGATCCTCCATATTCTGAACATATTAAATATTTTTTTGTTAAATCATTATATAATATTTATAATAATTATTCATTTTTTGATAATAAACTATTTTTTTATTTATTTTAATTATTTAAATTATTTAATTAGATTTAATTTTCATCTATTATTTATGATAATTAATTTATTTATATTTAATTTCTACATAATGGACATTTAGTTTATTTTTATAAACATTATATACAATAACTTTTCATACAACATTTTAATATTATAGGATGTTATAATTTATATAAACATATTGGACATTCATCTTATATAGATTATTATATTCTTTATTAAATATCTTTTATTTTTTATTATTTTTTAACTATTTTTTCTTTATAATTTTATATTTGTTATTATGATAATAATGGATTAGATAATTAATATTCATAATTCTTTATTTTCTTTTCTATTTTTTATTATATTCCATTACATAAATCTTATATTGTTTCTCCATTACAATTTAATATTTATAAAGCTTATTATATATCATTAGCATGTAAAGCATTTAATATTTAATTATTTATAAATGGTGATATTGCATTTATAATATTTTTATTCTTACATAAATAATTAATATATTAAATTTGTGGTAATTATAAAGATTATAATAAATATTAATTACTAAAATTAATACTCATATCATTAATTGATATATTAAATAATTAATTATCTATATTTAAACTATTTAATTTATTTATATATATAAATTATTATTATTATATATAATTTATATCATTATCTTATTATTATTATTATTGTAAAAATATAATATACTCTTGTAATATTTAATTCTTATGTTTTTTTATTATTTATTATTTTATTTATTACAATAAATATTTCTTAAATTATCCATTGTTAGATGTTTCTGGTGTTGATGATAATATCCATATAAAATCATTTTTTATTTATAAATTATTATAACATTTATCTTAATATTCATCTATTATTATTCTATCAAATTATATCTATTTTAATAATATTATTTATTAAATTTCATATAATCTATTGTGATTTAATAATATTATTTTATAATCTTCTAAATTCTTATTTTTTATATCTGATAATTTATTTATTATTATTATTTCATCTTTTAATTTTGTTTATTATATTATTTATTTCCATTAATGTATTATATTATGTGGAACTATTATTATATTTTTTTATTTTATATCTATTAATAATAATAATATTATATAAAATGTTTTTCCTGATCCAACTATATCATTTAATATACAATATTATATATTTTAATATAAATCTTGTTATATATATTTATCTTATTCTATTTATAACATTTTCATCACTATTTTTAATTAATGTTCTTTAAAAATTATATTATTTTATCCTATATTTTATTTTAATTCTATTTATCCATTATAATTATCTAATTATACCATCTTTTTTATTGTTATTATATTTAATTACAGTTAATAATATTTATATATTTTTATTAAATATTTAAATAGTTTAAATATTTAATAATTCAATTTTTTTAATTAAATTAATTATTGTTATTCATATTCTTTTGTAATCATTATTATTTATTAATATTACAATTTAAACATTTTATATTATTATTATTTTTTATATATTCTTAAAAACATATATTATCTGTAATCTCTTTATTACATAAATTACATTTAATTATTATATTATCCATATTTTCAAAACATATAATACATTGTTATAATTAATTATCTTTTTTTAATTTCATTGAAAATTATTAATTATTAAATTTTAATTTATATTCTAAATCATAGTTTAAATTTAATATTTATTATTAAGATAATATTTTTTCTAATTAATTTATATTATTAATCCGCTGTATTTTAAAATAATTGGATTATATTATATTATTATATTAATAATTATGATGTCAAATTATTAATATAATATATAGATTATTTATCATTTTTTATTGCCTATAAACATATTTATTCTGTCTATTCTTAAATTTATAATAAATTAAAATATTAATATTTCATTATTTTTTAATTTAAATAATTTAATTTATTTTTTATATTTATGAATATTTTAATATATCAATGATTATTTTTTAAAAAAATTTTCCAATCTAATTTCCCATTATTTTTATTAAATTATATGATCTTCCATATATTTTTAATATACCATCTATATTTATATTATTATTTAATTCAATATCAAAATATATATTATCAATTAATGATAAATTTATATATCCGGAAGGCTATGTTATAGTTGGATATAAATTAAAATTATAACAATTTAATCCATATATATTATTATTATCATATTTTGATAATGTTATATTTGAACTTTTATTTTCATCTAAATTAAATCTATTAACATCTAAAAATTTTAATATTGAGTTTTTTATATTTAATTTTATATCATAATGTATATTTTCATATATATTATTTATAATATTTCTATATTCTTTTGTTATTAAATTATTTATATCTTTTACATCATTAATTAACTATTTATATATTTTATATTTACTATTAAATAATTTATATATTATATCTATAATTATTTCATATTTATCTATATGTATATTATAGACATCTTTTAATATTTCTTCTAAATTTTCTGATTTTATATAATTATATTTCACATTTGTATAATTATAATACTATTTACTTTTTATTATTTCATTCTTTTGATATATCCAAAATATATCCTTTACACAATTTTTAAATTTTAATTCTACTATTTCTTTATTATTATTTATCTTATAATCTTTATACTATATTTCCTATATTAAAAATTCATATCTTGCACTTGATAATAATCTTTTTTCATCCTCTTTATAATTTATTATATCTAATATATTATTAATTTTAATATGATCATTTATTATTAAATCATATTCTTCTAATTCATTATTTACATAATATAAATCCTTTAATTCTCTAATTTTTATATTCATTCTGATATTATTATTTTTTAATGCTATAGTTGGAAAATATCCATTTTTTATAAATAATGGTAAATCAATATATAATACTATATTATCTTTTTTATTACTAAATTCTATTACTTCTTTTACATTTCCTATCATAATATCATTACTTTTTTTTAATTGATTATTTATAAATATATTATTATTTATAAACATCCAATCTGATGTTAATATATTATATATTTCATCGTTTATAATAAATTCTATTTTATCAAAAATAAAATATCCTAAATTATATATCCATTTATATTTTATTTCTGGATATCTATCTCTATTTATTATTATATTTTTTATATCATTCATTATTTTTATTCTATTCTCTAATATATCTGTATTTTCTGTTCTATTTATTAATATTTTTTTTGTTATTAATTTTTTAACTTCATTTATTGATATTAAATTATAATATTTATCATCTGTTATATTGAATATATTATATATATCATTACTATTTACATTTATTAAATAATCAATATAATCTTCTATTGTTATTATCTATTTTATTTTATTATTATATTCATTCATCAAATTATAATTATATTTATTTATAACACTATTATTCATTTCTGTTATCTTATTCTATTTCTATTTATAATTTCTAATTACATCTCTTATTTCTATATTTTCTATATTTTTATCATTATTTATTATTTTTAATAATTCTATTCTTACATTATTTATTACACTATTTATATCTAAATTATTTAATACCATATTATTTATATTATTTATTATATCTATCATTTCTTGACTATTTTCATCATATACTTTTTTATAATATATTATATTTTCATCAAAATTATATTCATAATTTACTATTTTATTTATTCTTTCTAATTCATTATTTATTATTTTAAATAAATTTGTATCATTTATATTTTCTCTTATATCTATTAAAATATTATCTAATATATTATAATTTAAATTATTAATAATAAGATTACTATCTAAATTTCCAGATATGTTAAAAGTTATATTATTAAAAATAATATTTTCATTTATTATATTAGTATAATCATTATTTATAATTTTTTTTAATAACACTTTTTTTAATATATTTTCACTTAACTATAAATTAATTAATATATTTTTTATATTAATATCTATACTATTATAATATAAATACATATCATCTATTTTATTATTTATTGATATATAATTATTATATAATTCTATTTTTTTATTTAATTCACTTGTATTATAAAATGTTTTATTACATATCTTATTTTTATATATCAGACTATTATCATTAATTATTATTTTATCTATATAATTATTATATGAATTATTAATTATTATATAATTATCTCTAATTAATGGTAATAATAATATATTTTTATTATTTATTATATCTGGTATATATAATAAATATTTTTCATATATTTCTGTATTTTCATATATTTTGTATTTTATATATATATCATAACTTATCAAACTTTTTAGATATATTGAATTTTTATCAGCTATTATTTTTTTTATTAATTTTTCTACTATTTTATTGTTTTTAATCTATATGATATTTTTTATATATCTTTCTATCATTATTTGATATTTTATTAATTTATTATTATTTATTATCTTTTTTATATCATCTATTTTATTAAATATAATATAATCTTCAAATTCATTATATATATATATTATTAATTCTAAAATTAATTCATCTATTATATTATTTTTTAATTTATAATATAAATCTTCATATGTTATATTATATAACAATAATTCTGATAATAATATATTATATTTATCTATTATATTATTATAATCATATATTATATTATTAAATACATATATTGAATAATATAATTCTATATTAATATCATATATTAATTTAAAATTATTATATATTGTATTTATATCATATGATATATTATTATTAAATATTTCTAATATTCCTATGTATAATGTAATTGGTGTTATATAATAACTATTATTATTTATTGATATAAAAGGTTTAAATTTATTTGTATAATTATTATAATTAATATCTGTATATATTTTTAATAATATATAATTTTTAAAGTTATTAATATTTAATCTATTAATAGATGTATCAATAAGTATATTATTTATATTTAATAAATTTATATTTGTTAAAAATCTATTATTTATATTACCTAATTTATTTAATATATCATTTATTAAATTATTTACTTCATTTATATTATTTATCTTTTTATCATATATTAATTTCTCATTATTAACATTATTTTTATTTAATATTTTCCTATTTATTAATAAATTATCATTATTTTTTATATTATTTAAATCTATATTTAATGTTGAATTTATTATATATGTTATTTTTCCTGTTGTAATACCTATATTATAATTATATAATAACTATTGCTAATATTCATAATATTTATTATTATTATTATTTAATATTTCTAATATCAAATAATAATCATAACTTTCATATATTCCTTTTATATATAATTTTAAATAATTAAATAGTTTATCATCTGTTAATGTATCTGGATTTATTATAATATAATTTGATATAATATCATCATATGATAAAATTATATTATTATTATTTTCATCTGTTATAATTTTAAATTTTAAAATATCAATAATTGATTTTAATAAATTTATATATATCAAAATATTATTATCATTTATTGATAAAAAATATCTATAACTAAAATTATTTGTTATTTCTTTTAATTTATTTAGATTTTCTTCATTATTTATTAACTATTTTACATATGAATAATAATATAATAAAATTACATCAAACTCATTTAATTCCTATAAATATCTCAAATTTATCTAATTTTCATTTATTATATCTTCATATATTAACTCTTTCTATTCTAATATATCTAATTTTTTATTATATATTATAACTGTTTTTCCTATTAATATCTATATTATATTATCTAATATATATTTGTTTATATAATCATGTATTGTTTTATATATATAATTTATTATCTAATCTGGACAATATATATTATTTAAATCCTAATAAAATATTAAATTATATTTTGTTATATCATTTGTTCCTACAATAGTATTATCTATATTTTTATAATAATTTCTTATACTTTCATTATGTTTATATATATAATGATATAATTCTAATAATTTATTTTTTACATATATTAAAAAATAATTATTTATTATTGATATATCAGTTATATCATAATTTAATATATTAATATCTAATATTATTATATTTTTCATTATTTTTATTATTAAATGTAATAATAAATCATTAAAATCATATATTCCACTATGTCCTATATTTATCTAATCATATTTTATTAATATATTATTTAATATACTACTATTTATATCTTCTAATCCATTTTCATCAATCATTGTTACATATTTTATTATTTTATTATTTACAATATTTATAGTATAAGATGATACATTATTATCAATATATTTTATTAAATACATATTATTATGCATTTCATCTAATGAAATTAAATTTAATGCTTCTATAACTACTATATTATCATATATATTAATTATTTTATATTTTATTATATTATTATTTTCATCTTTAAATAATACATTATGATTATAATCATATAATATACATATATCCTATATTAATAAACTATTATTATTATTATTTAAAACATATAAATATTTATCTATTATTGTATTAGAAAATGTAATAGCTAATTTATTATTATTTATAATATTTGATCTACATATTTTTAATATATTATTATATGATGATGTTATATAATTTATCAAATTATTATTTATTTCATTAATATAATTTAAATAGTAATTATAATAATTATTTATTGTATTTATATAATTAGTATTATTTGGATCTAATAATAAATATTTATTTAAATATTTAATTTTTAAATAATCATTTATTATATTTGTTGAATTATATGAATATTCATTATTATTTATAACATACTATGATTTAAAACATAATATTCTTCCTTCATAATTTATTTCATTATTTATTATATTTTCCTATGTATGAATATTATTATATATTTTCTATAAATACTTAATATTATGTTCTATATTATTTAATAAATTATCATATGTTAATGTCTATATTATTGTATTGCTACTTTCTGAAATATATATATTATTTATATATTTCATAATTATATTTCTTATTTCATCATTTGTATAATTATAATTTTGTATCTCATTCAATATATAATTATATTGATTATATACATCTATATAATTATATATATAATTAATTTCTAATATCTAATCTATTAATAATTCAGTATCATTTGGTTTATTAATACCAATGTAATCACCAATATTTATATTATTTATATCATTAATTATATTTTCAACTGTTATTTCTAGTATATTATTTATTATATCTATATTTTTTATTATACCTATTGCTAATGGTATCTTATAATATATATTATAAATTGATGATATATTCATATTATCTGGTATATCAATATATTCATTTTCATCATATATTAATAATAATTCATTTATTTCAAATGGATAATTAATACTATTATTTATATATATTTTATAATAATTATTATTTAATTTTTCTATTGAATTTATTATATATAATTTTTCTATATTAATTAATGAATTATTAGATGATGAACTACCATAAAATATCTTATTATTTATATTATTTATTATTATATCATAATTACTTATATAATTTGATAACTATATTGTATTATTAATAACATTTTCTACTATCATTATATTTTTTATTTTTTCATATCTATTATTTGGATATTCATTATATATATATAATAATTTCTAATCATACAACTATTTGTTTATTTTAATATTTATAAAAAATATATTTTTATATTTATTCTATTTATTTATATCCTAATATATTTTTATATTATTTGATGGTATATTATATATTTCATAAATAAATTTTAACTCATTTGTTAAATCATATATATCCTCTTTTTTATATACCTAACTAAATATATATTCTTTTATTAAATTTATATATTTATAATAATCATTTATTACATCAGTGTATAACAGTATATTATTTTTATTTTTATTTACAAAATAATTTACTATTATATCTGATAAATTTGTTTTATTATATTCTCTTATTATATTGTATTTTAAATTTTTATATATTATATTTACATCTTCTTCTATAATTAATTTTATTCTATCTATATTATTTATTTTTTTATTTATTTCATATTGATTAATAGTATTTATATTTTTATATTTATTATTTATATATTTTATTTCATTATTATATTTATAATCTATAACTGATTTTGATATTTCTATTTTTGTTATTATTCCATTTAATAAATCTCCTATATCAGATATATCTATTGTATTCATATTTCCATATTTTATATTTTTATTTATTTTTTCTTCATGTGTTTCATATGATAATATTTTTGATCTAATATTTTTATTTTTAAAAAATGTTGTATCTTTTGTATATGTTATATCTAAATCTTTATAATTATTACTTAATAAATTTATATATGTTCCTTCCATACTTATATAATAAATATAATAATAATTATATTTATATTTATATAAAAATAATAATAAATATTTGAATTTTATATTAGATAAAATATGAATAAAATGTTAATAAAATTATGAATTGTTAAAAAAATATATAAAAAATAATAAATTATAATTTAAAAATACATTATATTAATAAAATCACTTTGTTCCTTTTTTCTTTGATTTTGTTTCAGTTTCTACTTTTACTTCAGTAGTTGTTTCTACTTTTACTTCAGTAGAAGGTTCTACTTTTTTTGTTTCAGTCTTTGTTGTTTCAGTTGTATTAACAACACTTAAACCTTCTAATCTAGCTTTATCTAAATTATATACTTTAGATAATAAAACCTAGAATGTACTAAATTCAATAACTGATTTTTCTGGTAAATTAAATAATTCAGATAATTTTGCATCTGTATATGATTTCTTTTTATCTTCTTTAATTTGTAATTCATTTGATTTAATATATTCATAAATATGTTTAGTTACTTCAGTTCTTGGTAATACTGCATCTTCAGATAATCCTAAAAATTCAGCTATTTGTTTTGGAACTCTTGTTGGTTTAGT
>Ga0214919_10003668_pt1 | contig 22955 bp, 21 predicted proteins | sample LL1503_MetaG_FD_177994 | JGI IMG/M metagenome (GOLD analysis project Ga0214919, IMG submission 177994) | Freshwater microbial communities from Lake Lanier, Atlanta, Georgia, United States - LL-1503 | ecosystem: Environmental > Aquatic > Freshwater > Lake | place: USA: Georgia | collected... | reverse complement strand
GCTCGAACATCCGCACGCCATCCTCATGGAACAGGCGATAGAGCAGCAGTTCAGGCGGGACAGCGGGGTCGATCAACTCATCCTCGCCCACCGTCTCAAACAGGGCCTGAGACCGGTCCCACGCCTCGTCGGTCGAGCCACGGGCATCATCGCCAGCAATGTTCTGCAAGACCATGCCGCCTGCACGCCAAGCGAGGCCCTCGTCGGTTTGTAATTGACCCACGGCCAGCCGGATTCGCGTCGGGGTCTGTTCAGACTGGGCAAAATATTGCTCGGCACAGAGGGCCAGCGTCTCACCTTCGATAGCCGTCACGCCCTGATAGCGCTCCATATCCGGGCCCTGATCGACGGTCATGATGAATAGACCATCACCCAAGAGGCTCTTGGCCCCCGGACGCACAAAGCCGGTGCTGATCTCGGCCACGCGGTCAGCATCATAACGGCAATAGCCGCGCAGGCCCCCGACGGTGTCATAGTCAGCCACCACATAGCGCACCGGACCATCGCCCTGCGCCTGCATGATCAGACGGCCATCAAACTTCAGGCTCGCCCCGACCAGAGCCGCCAAGGTGCAGGCCTCGCCCAGCAGATTGGCGACCGGTTCGGGATAGTCATGGCGGGTCAGGATGTCGTGGACCACCTCGCTCATGCGGGCAATACGCCCGCGCACGGGCTCACGCTCGATCTGGAAGGCAGCCACGAGATCATCGGTGGGACGGGCAGTATCAGCGGTGGGCAGGTCGGTCATGATCGCTATATAGGACGCAGTGGCTCAAAGTGCGAGCCAAGCGCCGCCTTTCCTATCCAATGGCCCCAAAGCACCAGGCCAGAACAGCCTTCTGCGCATGGATGCGGTTCTCGGCCTCGTCAAAAACCTTGGACTGAGGCCCATCAATGACCGCATCGGTCACCTCCTCGCCCCGGTGTGCGGGCAGACAGTGCAAGAACAGGGCGTCGCGCCCGGCCAAGCCCATCAGGGCCTCATCGACCTGATAGGGCTCAAAGGCCGCCAGTCGCTGTTCATGGTCCTTATCGCCCATCGAGACCCAGGTATCGGTCACGACACAGTCCGCGCCCTCGACAGCGGCGCGAGGATCGGCGGTCATCTCAATCTTGGCCCCCAGTTCCGCGGCGCGGGCAAGATCCAACAGGTCGGGATGGTACTGGGGCGGGCAGGCGATGGTCAGGCGAAAGCCGAACTGGCTGGCCGCGTGGATAAAGCTGGAACAGACATTATTGCCATCCCCGACCCAAGCAATGGTCTTGCCCGCCACCGGACCGCGATGTTCTTCGAAGGTCTGAAGGTCCGCGAGGATCTGGCAAGGGTGGCTGCGATTGGTCAGAGCATTGATCACCGGCACGGTGGCGACCTGTGCGAACCGCTCAACATCATCATGATTGTTGGCGCGGATCATGACCGCATCGACCATCCGCGACAGGACCCGAGCGGTGTCCTCGACCGGCTCGCCCCGGCCAAGCTGCATGTCCGAAGCATTGGCAATGATGCTGGCCCCACCGAGTTGGCGGATCGCAGCGTCAAAGGAAAAGCGGGTCCGGGTCGAGTTCTTCTCGAAGATCATGGCCAAGGTGCGATCCTTACCCGGCGCATCGGCATCCACCGCCGCCTTGCCCCAGCCCAGACGCGCGGCCTTACGGGCGTGGGCATCGTCAAGAATGGCGCGAAGGCTGGACGCCTCCATGCGCCAGAGGTCGATAAAGTGCCGAGGGGTAGGAACAGAAAGGGTCATGAGAAAACTCCCTCTGACCGCCCCGCTCTGATCACGGGACGGTTCATGGAATTTGTGAAATGGGATGGAGCCTCAGGCCTTCGCCGCGTTTTGGAGTACCTGATCACAGGTCCGTTCGATCTTGCTGATCGCCTCTTGGGCCTCAGCAAGGCTCAAGGTCAGGGGCGGTAGGAGGCGAATACAATTGTCCCCCCCGCCAGCGACCAGCAGCTTTTGATCGCGCGCCATGACCATGAACTCGCGATTGTTCGGCACCAGCTTGATCCCGATCAAGAGCCCGCGCCCGCGCACATCGACGATCACATCTGGATAGCGGTCGCGCAGGCCGTTCAGCTGTTGGCTCAGATAGGCCGACACCTCGCGGACATTGTCCATGGTCTCGGGCTTGCAGATCTCATCCACAGCCGCAAAGCCCACAGCCATAGCCAAGGGATTGCCGCCAAAGGTCGAGCCGTGAGCCCCGACGATCATGCCGCTGGCCGCGTCGTTGGTGGCAAGGCAAGCCCCAACTGGGAAGCCTGATCCGAGGGCCTTGGCCAAGCACATGACATCCGGCGCCGCGCCGGACCATTCATAGGCGAACAGCTTGCCCGTCCGGCCAAGGCCGCACTGGACCTCGTCATAGATCAGCAAGATACCCTCTTGGTCGCAGAGCTCGCGCAGGCCGCGCAGGCAATGGTCCGGCACAGCCCGGGCCCCGCCCTCGCCCTGGACAGGCTCAATCAGGATCGCCGCTGTGGTGGGACCAATGGCCGCCTTGAGCGCCTCATGGTCGCCGAACGGCAAGTGGATAAAGCCCGGCAAACGCGGGCCAAAGCCGTCCAGATAGGCCGCGTTGCCACCGGCATTCACCGCTGCATAGGTCCGGCCGTGGAAGGCCCCTTCGAAGGTGATGATGTCGATACGCTCAGGCTGACCCTTGGCTGCGTGATATTTGCGCGCCAGCTTCAGCGCCGTCTCGATGGCTTCAGACCCGGAATTGGTGAAAAACACCACATCGGCAAAGCTTTCGGCCGTCAGACGGTCGGCCAGCTTTTCCTGCTCAGGGATGCGGAAGATGTTGGAGACGTGCCACAGCTTCTCGGACTGGAGCTTGACCGCCTCGACCAGACGCGGATGGGCGTGGCCCAGCGCATTGGTGGCAATGCCGGCTACGCAGTCCAGATAGGCCTCGCCCTCCGTGCTGATCAATCGCGCGCCTTCGCCTCGTTCGAACGCCAAGGGCGCGCGACCATAAACGCCCATCAGGTGGGCTGTAGGGGACGAGGATGAAGCGGCTGGGCCAGACACGATGAGGCCTCCCAAATGCGAACGTCCCCGGCGGTGAACCGAGGACTGGAAGCCTATGGCTTGTCGCGATGGAATAGCCCTCTGTCAATGTCAGGACTGTCGCAAAGGCCTAATTCGGTCGCAATTGTCACCTTGAAGCGACAAAAACGCCGCAATCTAGCTTTTCAGGCGATAGCCGATGGTGAACAGGCGCCAGCAGACGAGGGTCAAGACGACGACAATGGCTGAGGTCACAGCCACACCCGTGCCGACCGAACCATCGGCCTGACCGATAAAGCCATAGCGGAACCCATCGATCAGATAGAAGAACGGGTTGAAATGGGATGCCGAGCGGAACGGCTCTGGCAGGCGGTCGACCAGATAGAAGGTCCCCGACAGGAAGGTCATGGGCATGATGATGAAGTTGGTCACGGCGGCCAAGTGATCAAACTTTTCAGACCAAAGACCGGCAATGATTCCGACCAGACCCAAGATCATGGCGGCTGCCACCGCGAAATAGACCACGGCCCACAGATGGGCGATGTTCCAATGGGCGAAGGGGGTGACGGCCACGGCGGTGACGAAGCCGACAAAGACGCCGCGTGTGGCGGCTCCAAGGCCAAAGCCTGCCAAGAGCTCAATCGGCGCCAAGGGCGGGGTCAAGAAGTCTGGGGTGAGGCCCATGATCTTGGCTTGGATCAAGCTAGATGACGCATTGGCGAAGGAATTGTTCAAGATTGCCATCATGATCAGGCCCGGCGCCACAAACTGGGAATAGGGCGTGCCGTGGATGGGCGGGCTCGCCCCGCGCATCGCGACCACAAAGATCAGCATATAGAGCAGGGTCGTCATGACCGGCGCTGCAACGGTCTGCATGCCGACCTTCCAAAAGCGCCGCACCTCGCGGGCATAGAGGGTGTACATGCCGCGCCAATTGACCCCGTGATAGTCACGAGGGGCTGGCGGAATAACGGTGGAGCGTGCGAGATCGGTCATGTGCTTGGTGTGCCCCGATTGCGCAAATTTCGCAAGTTGCCAACGAAAAGGATTTCACCCACCAGATTCTGCGCCATCTATATGTTGATCCTGTGGACAGACGCACGGGCGCCTATTGTGTCCCTTAATCTTTCGTTTACGATATCTGGTAGTGCAGCTCCTTTGGGGGCGAGGGCGTACACAAGATTTAGACTCAGCGTTCCAAACCCGGCGGGGGTGGGCGAAGCTGACAGGACCCAGGTGGGCGGAGGCATTATGAGCTGGACTGATGAACGAGTCGAATTGCTGAAGAAACTCTGGCTGGACGGCCTGAGCGCAAGCCAGATCGCCAAGCAATTGGGTGGCGTGACCCGCAATGCCGTGATTGGCAAGGTTCACCGTCTTGGCCTGTCAGGCCGCGCGGCCCCCTCACAGCCAGCGCGCACCGTGTTCAAGGCGCCTCGCCCTGCACGTCCAGCCGCCGCAGCACCCTCGGCTCCCGTGCGCCGCGCAGAGCCCGTGGCCCAGCCTACGGCCACCACGGCCCAGGCTCCAACCTACAATGCTCCGGCGATCTATAATGAGGAGCCAGGCTCGGCCACGGTTCTGACCCTTGGCGCCCATATGTGCAAATGGCCGATTGGCGATCCCTCCACGGAAAGCTTCAGCTTTTGCGGCCGCCGCTCTTCGGAAGGTCCCTATTGCGGCGAACATGCCCGGGTGGCCTATCAGCCCCAGCAAAAGAAGGTCCGCAACGGCCCGTCTGAACTGGCCCGGTCGTTGAGGCGCTATATTTAGGTTTGAGAATTTAGGGTGGTTGGGTGGATGTAATCCCCCTCACCCAACCCTCTCCCCCAAGGGGGCGAGGGCTTTATCGTTCTCAGCCCTCTCCCCGTGGGAGAGGGTTGGGTGAGGGCCTTGTTTTAGGCCCCTCAGCTATCCACATCCAGCGCATAGCCCGCCGAGCGAACGGTGCGAATCGGATCGATTTCGGTGTCGAGATTGAGCGCCTTGCGCAGGCGACCGACATGGACATCGACCGTGCGGGCCTCGACATAGACGTCCGAGCCCCAAACCGCATCGAGCAGTTGCTCACGGCTAAAGACGCGGCCGGGATGCTGCATGAAATAGTCCAGCAGACGAAACTCGGTGGGGCCGAGATGGATTTCACGGCCCTCGCGCTTCACCCGGTGCGAGACGCGGTCGATGGTCAGGTCGCCTTGGCGCGTGCGATCTTCGGCGAGGCCCGGCCGGATGCGGCGCAGGACCGCCCTGATCCGCGCCGTCAACTCGATCATCGAAAAGGGCTTCACGATATAGTCGTCTGCGCCCGTATCCAGACCCCGGATCCGGTCGGTCTCTTCGCCGCGCGCGGTCAGCATGATGATCGGCACATTGCGGGTTTCAGCCCGACCGCGAAGACGGCGACAAACTTCAATCCCAGACACTTTCGGCAACATCCAGTCGAGCACGATTAAATCTGGAAGTTGCTCATCAATCTGGGTCAGAGCCTCTTCGCCATCAGCGGCCAACGAGACCCGATAGCCCTCTTTTTCGAGATTATAATATAGCAGCGTCGACAGGGCGTCTTCGTCTTCGACAACCAGAACATAGGGGGTCAAGGGCGTAATCCTTTAATCTACGAGCGCTTAGGCTTCGATATCGCTGTGCTTGGGGCGAACGGTGATCATGTCTTCACCGGTCAGCTCGAAATGGATGATTTCGGCGATGTTGGTCGCGTGGTCACCGATCCGTTCCAAGTTCTTGGCCACAAACAGCAGATGGGCGCAGGAGGTAATCGTACGCGGATCGGCCATCATGTAGGTCAGGAGTTCGCGGAACAGGCTGTTATAGTGCTCGTCCACCTCCTCATCGCGCCACCAGACGCCGACGGCGCGGTTGACGTTGGACGAGGTATAGGCGTCCAGAACATCCTTCAAACGCCCGGTGACCAGATGGCCCATGCGCTCGATCGAGCGGGTCAGGGGCGTCATGGGCTCGGCCTCAGAGACCACCAGAGCGCGCTTGGCAATGTTCTTGGCCAGATCGCCGCAGCGTTCCAGATTGGATGAGATCTTCATCGCCGCTACGGTCCGGCGCAGGTCCTGCGCTACCGGTTGGCGAAGGGCGATCAGCTTGATGGCCTTGCGCTCAATATCGATCTGCATCTGATCGAGCTTGTCATCGTGGGCAATGATGTTCTGGGCCAGATTCACATCTCGGCGCGCGATGCAGGAGATGGAATCGACAACTTGGGCTTCCGCCAGCCCGCCCATCCGCGCGACTTCCGCCGTCAGATGGTTCAGTTCGTCGCCATAGGCCTTGACAGTATGTTCGGTCATGTCGGGTGGCTCCTAGCCGAAGCGGCCGGTAATGTAGTCTTGCGTGCGGCTGTCACGCGGATTGGTGAAGATCTCGTCGGTCGGACCGCTCTCGACAAGGCGGCCCATATGGAAAAAGGCTGTGCGCTGAGAGACGCGCGCGGCCTGCGCCATGGAGTGGGTAACGATGACGATGCAGAACTGCTCGCGCAATTCGTCGATCAGCTCTTCGATCTTAGCGGTGGCGATGGGGTCGAGCGCCGAGCAAGGCTCGTCCATCAAGATGACTTCAGGACCCACAGCGATGGCGCGGGCAATGACCAGACGCTGCTGCTGACCACCCGAAAGACCGGTGCCGGGCTGCAAGAGACGGTCGGAGACCTCGTCCCAAAGGCCGGCGCGGCGCAAGGAACTTTCGACGATGGCATCCAACTCTTCCTTGCCCGTGGCCAGACCATGGATGCGAGGACCATAGGCCACATTCTCGTAGATCGACTTGGGGAAGGGGTTGGGCTTTTGGAACACCATACCAACGCGGGCGCGCAGCACGACGGGATCGATGGACCTGTCGTTGACGTCCTCGCCATCCATCTCAATCGCGCCGGTGACCCGGCAGATGGGGATGGTGTCGTTCATCCGGTTCATACAGCGCAGGAAGGTCGACTTGCCACAGCCCGAGGGGCCGATAAACGAGGTCACGGCCTTTTCAGGAATGTCGATGGCGACGTCAAACAGCGCCTGTTTCTCGCCATAAAAGACATTGATATCCCGGGCGCGGATCTTGACCGAAGGGCCTGATGTCGCCGCTGGGGCCGTTTGTTCGCCTGAGGCCGTAACGGCCTCATGGCTGGCTGAATCGTCGCGGTTCATGGGCATGACAGATCTCGAAAAGGAGGAACCGTTAGGGGTCATAGCGGCTACCACCGCCGCTCAAACCGGCGGCGCACAACAATCGCCACCGCATTCATAAGGATCATAAAGACCAGCAGGACCATGATGGCCGCCGCTGTCCGCTCATGGAAGGCCCGCTCGGATGCGTTCTCCCAGATAAAAACCTGCACCGGCAACACGGTCGCGGCTTGGTCAAATCCATGGGGTACGCCGGGTACGAACGAGACCATGCCGATCATCAAGAGGGGCGCGGTTTCACCCAAGGCATGGGCCAGCGCCAAGATCGAGCCGGTCATAACACCAGGCATAGAGAGCGGAAGGACATGGTGGAAAACCGCTTGGGTTCGCGATGCACCGACGCCCAGCGCCGCTTCCCGGATCGAGGGCGGCACAGCCTTCAAGGAGGAGCGGGTGGCGATAATCACGGTCGGCAAGGCCATCAGGGCCAAGACCAGACCGCCCAACAAGGGCGAGGACCTCGGCACGCCCAAGGTATTGATGAACAGACCCAGACCCAGCAAGCCGTAAACAATCGACGGTACGGCGGCCAGATTGTTGATGTTGACCTCAATCACGTCGGTCCAGTTGTTCTTCGGTGCGAACTCTTCGAGATAGACCGCCGCCATCACACCGATGGGCACGGCCAAAAAGGCGGTGACCAAGAGCATCATGGCTGAACCCACCACAGCCCCGAGCACCCCCGCCTGTTCAGGCTCGGTGGAGTCGGACTTGGTGAAGAAGCCGAAATTGAAACCGGTCGTGACCGCCCCTGAGGACTTTAGGGCATCGAGCCAATCGAGTTGCTGATTGCTCAAGGTCCGCTCTTCTTCAGGAGAGGAACGTTTGATCTCGCCCTTGAAATAGAGATCGGCATTGGCCCGCAAGGGACCCGATACCGTAACCGTCTTACCGATCAGGCTGGAGTCCGCCTTGATCATATTGAGCAGTTGGAAGCCAAAGTCTGGCGACATTAGGTCCTTGATGGCGTCGGACTTGGTCCCGTAATCATCATCCTTTTCGCCGAGCTTGGCGAGAACCGCGTCGGCGACCATGATGTCGTAATTGACGCCTTCAAGGGCCGTCCGATCAATCTTTGCGGGATCCAGCGGTACCTGAACCGAGATCGAGTGAACCACAAAGGTCGATGCGCCTTGAGTGACGATCCGGCCAAGCAGCACGACCAAGAAACTCAGGGCTATGGCAATAGCAAGCTGCCCATAGAGCTTAAACCGGCGCTCGGAGGCGTGCCGGGTCTTCAGACGGCTTTCGACAGCGGCACGGATGTCGCGCGCGCGATCAGAGGCTGTGGTCGTGGGGATGGGGAGGTCAGTCATACTGTTCCCGGTATTTCTGGACGATGCGCAGGGCGACGATGTTGAGACCCAAGGTCACGGCGAAAAGGGTCAGGCCGAGGCCAAAGGCGGCCAAGGTCTTGGGGCTGTCAAACTCTTGGTCCCCGGTCAGCAGGGTGACAATCTGAACCGTCACGGTCGTGACGGTCTCCAAGGGATTGAGCGTCAACTTGGCCTGGAGGCCCGCGGCCATAGTCACAATCATGGTCTCGCCAATAGCGCGGCTGATAGCCAGCAGGAAGGCGGCGGCGATCCCCGGAAGAGCGGCAGGAAGCACCACATTCTTGACGGTTTCGGACTTGGTGGCCCCCATGGCATAGCTGCCATCACGTAGGGCCTGCGGTACCGAATTGATGATGTCGTCGGACAGGGACGAGACGAAGGGGATCAGCATGATGCCCATCACCACACCGGCGACCAGCGCCATCTGGTTCTGCACCTGTCCCAGATAAAGGCCCAGCTCGTTCAGCGGACCGCCGAGGAACAGGCCGCCCAAGCTGTTGAACCCTTGCCGGAAAATTGGGCCAACGGTCAGGGCGGCAAAGAAGCCATAGACCACGGTCGGCACGCCTGCGAGAATCTCGAGCAGTGGCTTGACCACGGCCCGTGCCTTGGGCCCGGCATATTCCGACAGATAGATGGCTGAGAACAGACCCACGGGACCTGCGACGCACATGGCGATCAGCATGACCAGGAAGGTACCCGCGAACAGCGGCAAGGCCCCAAAACCGCCAGACGATCCGACCTGATCATCGCGCATACCAATCTGCGGGCTCCAATGGGTTCCCAGCAAGAACTCGGCGGGCGACACAGAGTTAAAGAACCGCAAGCTTTCCCAAACGAGGGATAGAATAATGCCTAAGGTCGTAACAACCGCCACGATCGAGCAGGCCATCAACAGGCCATCGACCCAGCCCTCAACACGGTTACGGGCACGGAAGTCTTTGTTAAGACGTGGAAAGGTTGCCAAAAACCCGGCCAAAACCAAGACACCCATCAGGGCAAAGGTGCCCTGCTTAAAGGCGTCGACATAGCCCTTGGCCTCGTTCGCCTTGGCGTCCAACGCCACCTTCATCTCCGGCTCGTAGACCGCTTCGCTTAGCTGGCGGCCTTCAGCTAAGGCCTGAGCGTCTTGGAAGAACAGTTCTTTTTGCTCAACCGATAGCTGGTGCAGGATCGGTGGCTGGTTAGCCGTCAGCAGGGCGTGCTCAAGACGCCCGCCGAACATGATCGAAACAAACAGCAAAAGGGCCGCAGGAACGCCGACCCAAAGGGCGACATAGGTCCCGTAATAGCCCGGCAAGGAGTGCATCTTGGCCGGCGATCCGCCCGCAGATCCAAGCGCCTTGCGTCGGCCCATGAGGAACGCGAGCGCCGATAGGGCGGCCAAAATGAGAATCGCGATCCAGGTCAGCATCTATCGACAGCATCCATCTGGCATAGAACCAAAAGCCTCAGCACGAGTGGCCAAAGCACATCCTGAGAGACCATGCCCATGGGACACAGCGGCTTTACGACAATATTGTGACAGTTTTTTTACAGTGCAGGCGATGAATCGATTCCTCTCCCTCAGATTTCACAGAGCGCGAGCCTGACGGGCGGCCAAGGCCTTGGAATGGATCGGGAAATAGACAATGAAGGCTGCGCCCTCACCCTCTAAGCTTTCAACGGCCAAACCGCCGCGGTGACGGTTCATAATATGTTTGACGATGGCTAGGCCAAGGCCGGTACCTGCCCGCTCACCGCTCTTCTGGCCCTCGACGCGATAGAATCGTTCAGCCAGTCGCGGCAGATATTCACGCCTTATGCCGGGCCCTGAATCATTGATCCGCAAATAGACATAGATCTCTTCGCCGGTCTGGTCCGGCGTGAGCAGGGACAGGCGCGAGGCCGACGGCTTTCTCAGCGCCAAAGCCGCATCCCCGCTGACCCCGACACCGCATTCTACGATCACGCTGCCGGACACAGAGCCGTCTCGGCCGCGAGAATATTTGACCGCATTATCGATCAGGTTCTGGACCACCTGCACGATCTGATCGCGATCGCCGATAACCAGCGCCTCACCGCGTTCGGGCATAGCGGTCTGGATTTGAATGCCATTTTCTCGGCTAAGCGGCGACATGGCGTCGATGACGTCACTGACCGCTTGAGCAAGATCGATACAGCCATCTGGCGCGATATGTTCGTTCAGCTCAATGCGGCTAAGGGACAAAAGGTCATCAATCAGCCGGGCCATCCGGTCAGCTTGGGTGGCCATAATGTTCAAGAACCGGTCCCGAGCCACAGGATCTTCCTTGGCGTGGCCGCGCAGGGTCTCGATAAATCCGGTCAAGGAGGCCAAGGGCGTGCGCAGCTCATGGCTGGCATTGGCCAAGAAATCGGCCCGCATTCGCTCATTGCGCCGCGCGTCGGTCTCGTCTCGCATCATCAAAAGAGCCATATGCGATCCATCGGGCCGAACCAGCAAGGGACGGGCTAAAGCACGCAGGTAGCGATCCTGAGCGCCGCCGGAATCATAGGCCGCCTCTCCCGCCACACCACCGAAAAGGGCCTCATCCACGACCTCAAGGATCTTAGGATTTCGAATGGCGGTGACCAGCAAGGCCCCGGAACTTTGGATCCGAAAGAACTCCCGCGCGGCCGAATTGGCAAAGATAAACCGGCGACCGGCCAAATCGTCGGCCTCCTGCGCGGCAATGACCATCACTGGGTCCGGCAAGCTTTCGAGAATTTCAGAAAAGGGCGTTTGCGCCTCTTGGGGCCGCGATTGGACCAAACGATCAACAGTGGCCTGATCAAAGCGCCGCTCGCGATAGCCGCGCAGGGATAGGAACAGCGTCAAGCCACCAACCATCAGGGCGAGCAGCACTGCCGATCCCCTATTGGCCTGCCCTGTAACGGCCAAGAACAGCAAGGCCCCCGCGCCCGCTGATCCCGCTACGACCGCACGCCAAGGAAGGCGCGATCTGCGGATGGGATTGGCATTCGGGGACATGGGTAGCGGGCTTCCGTCAGGGGGCTAGGGCGACGAGCGCAGAGCTCGAATCAAGACAATAGGATCACAAGTTCATCTCAATCGCGTGACGATAGTCCATAGGCCGATAGAATTCCTAATGGCCGCGCAATTTTAATCCATATTGATCCGATGGGAATTATAAGAAATTGTGAGGATGACCGGTGATCAGGCCTCGTCGCCTTCACCGATCTGCTTGAACCCAGAGGCCCGCCATGTCGATTGCAGATCCCCTCGATCACCCCTCGCGCCGTCAAGCCCTCCTGACGGGTATGGCGCTGAGCCTGCCCCTGATCGGCTCAAACCCAGCGGCGGCGGCAACGCGCAAACCGATCACGTTGCTCAATGCCAGCTACGACCCGACGCGAGAGCTCTATAAGGACATCAACGCCGCCTTTAGCGCCTACTGGAAGGGGCGATTGGGCCAAGATCTGACGGTCAATCAGAGCCATGGCGGGTCTGGCAAGCAGGCGCGGGCCGTGATTGACGGCTTGGAAGCGGATATCGTTACCCTCGCGCTCGCCTATGACATCGACCAGATCGCGGCCAAGGCCAATCTGCTGCCTGCCAACTGGCAATCACGCCTGCCGAACAATTCCTGCCCCTACAGCTCGACCATTGTGTTCTTGGTGCGCAAGGGCAATCCGCTCAAGATCCGCGACTGGAGCGATCTGGTGCGTCCAGGCGTGGCGGTCATCACCCCCAACCCCAAGACCTCGGGCGGCGCACGCTGGAACTATCTGGCGGCTTGGGCCTTTGCCTTAAAACAGCCCGGCGGTAATGCCGCCACGGCTCAGGCCTTTGTTGAAAAGCTCTATAGGCAGGTCCCGGTCCTCGATACGGGTGCCCGCGGCTCAACCACGACCTTTGTCCAGCGCGGCCTTGGCGATGTCTTGATCACTTGGGAGAACGAAGCCTTCCTCGCGCTCGAAGAGTTCGGCCCCGGCAAGTTCGAGATCGTCGCGCCGAGTCTCTCGATCCTTGCCGAACCCCCCGTGGCCTTGGTGGACAAGGTGGTTGACCGGCGTAAGACCCGCACGGTGGCCGAGGGCTATCTGAACTTCCTCTATAGCCCCCGGGCTCAAGACCTGATCGGCAAGAACCACTACCGCCCACGCAATGGGGCGGCTCTGGCCAAATATGGCAACAAATTCCCGAAAATCCCGCTGGTGACCATAGACCAGACCTTCGGCGGCTGGAAAAAGGCCCACGACACCCATTTTGCCGACGGAGCCCTTTTCGACCGAATCTATCGACCCGGCTAACGACCTTCATAGGATGGGGGTTCACCTTTCTGTGAACCGCCCTTAATTTCGCTGCCAAACCGACACAAAAATGTTGCGGCGCAACATCGACAGGCGTAAGGCGAAATCTTGGCGATTGATGCAGCTTCCCCCTGCGACCGCCGGAGCTAGATTAATGTCAGGTCCGTCATCAGACGGGTCCCTTTCAGGGTCGATTTCATCGACTGAAAATCAGCAAAACACCTCAAATTCTCCCGCCGCGAAACCAGAAACGAGCCATAGACATGGACAATTCTGAACCCTCGCGCTCGGATCTGTCGGCGTGGTGTTTGGTGATATTGGGACCAGCCCCCTCTATGCTTTCCGCGAAGCCCTGTTCCAAGCGGCAAAGGATGGCTTGCTAAGATCAGAGGTCATGGGCGTGGTCTCGCTGGCCCTATGGGCCCTGCTGCTCGTGGTCACGGTCAAATATGTCCTGTTCCTGATGCGAGCCGATAACCACGGCGAGGGCGGTGTGCTATCGCTGATGGCCTTGGCGCAGCAGGCCCTGCAAGGCCGCACGCGAACGGTCTTTATCTTCCTGATGAAGAATGCCGCCAATCCGACCGACTTCTTCCACATCCCACCGGGACGGGTCGTCGAGATGGGCACGCAGGTGACGATCTAGCGGCGGCGAGGCCTAGGCGCGAAGCTCTGCCTCAATGGCCAGAAGCTGATCCTTGCCGAAATAGATCTCGTCGCCGACGAAGAAGGTCGGGATACCGAAGGCACCGCGATCATAGGCGGCTTGGGTATTGTCACCGAGCTTGGCCTTGATCTCGGGGGTCTGGCTCAGTTCAAGCAGGGCCTTGGCGTCCAGTCCGGCCTTGGTCAGCACTTGGGCCAAGACCTCTGGGTCACCGGCCTGAAGCTGATCTTCCCACATGGCGCAGAACACAGCCTCCACATAGGCCTCAAACTGCCCCAGAGCCTGAGCCGCGACAGCGCCGCGCATGAGGTTGAGCGTATTGATCGGGAAATGGGGGTTGAACCGGTACTTGGTCAGGCCATTGACCCGCACAAAACGCTCCATCTCGATACGGCCATAGGCCATTTTCTTAGGAATATCGCCAAAGGCCACCATCGGTGCCCTATTGTTGGCCAGCTTGAACAGACCGCCGAGCAGGACCGGCTGATAGTCGAACACCGCGCCGGTGCGCTCTGTGATACCGGGAATCACGCGATGGGCGAGATAGGCGTTCGGGCTGCCGAAATCGAAGAGAAAGTCTACCGTCGCCATAGCCCGTCTCCACAAGAAAATTTAGAGGATGTGACCCATCTTGGCCCGTTTCGCCGCCAGATAGGCGCTATTTTCCGGACGCTCGACCGTCCAAGCGGTCACACGTTCGGTCTTGATCCCGGCGCTTCGCAGGGCCTCGACCTTATCGGGATTGTTGGTGATGAGCCGCACCTTGGTCACGCCCAGCATCTTCAGCGCCTTGGCGGCAATATCGAAATCGCGCTCGTCGGGCGCAAAGCCTAGGGCGACATTGGCCTCGACCGTGTCCATGCCCTTAGCCTGCAGGGCATAGGCCTTGAGCTTATTGCCCAGCCCGATCCCCCGGCCCTCTTGGCGTAAGTAAAGCACCAGCCCGACCGGGGCCTGGGCGATCCGATCCAGCGCCGAATGGAGCTGTGGGCCGCAGTCGCAAAGGTGAGACCCAAAGACGTCGCCGGTCAGACATTCCGAATGGATGCGCAGAAGCACGGCTTCACCCGCGCTCGGACCGCGCAGGGTGGCGATGGCCACGTGCTCGCGCCCGTCACCCAGATCATTCATGACCCGCATGGAAAATCGGCCATGGGAGGTGGGAAGTTCCACCGCCTCAGCGCCTAGCCATTGTGAAGTCTGAGTTCCGCCCGACATACCTTCTTCTTTCCAAACGCCGCCCGATCAAACCCGGTTCAAATCGAAGGCGCAGCGCTGACCCCTCATCTGGGTCATTCGCAGATAGGGTTTAGGGCACCAAGACCTAGGGGGGCAACCTAACAATTGGTGCCTTGCCCTTAGGATAGGGCAGAAAAACCGGTTCTTACGCGCCAAGGCTGCGACACAATGGCTCTAGACAGGCCTCAAGACCCAAATCACAACAGCCGCATGGGTCGATCATCGAAACATAGCCAGGCTTGGAGGTCATGGGCACTGGCCCTGACCGTTATGGCTATGACGATGCGCGTCGTCATTCCCGGCGGCTATATGGTCGCCGCTCCAGAGGCCAATCGTGGTTTGCCTCAGATGGTCATCTGTACCGGGCAAGGGGCCATGGCGGTCGCCGTGGATGCTGAGGGTCATCTGGTCAAGACCAGCCTGAAACCGGCCTCCAAGCCCTCGCACCAAGACAAGGATCGGCCAGACCATCCTTGCGCCTTCTCAGGCAGCGCCGCAGCCGCCCAGACTGCCAACTTCGCCCTGCCCCCAGAGCCGGTAAGGTTCAGCCAATATGCCCCCTTGCCGCTCGCCAGCGCCCAACGTCCGGGCCTTGGGCTCGCCGCGCCGCCGCCTTGGACCACGGGGCCCCCTTCGATTCTCTGACCTGAACCGCCGCCGTCGTGCCCCGCACGCCGGTCTCTTCACGTTGTGAATCGGATTTACCATGTCTCGTAAAGACCTTGCCGGCCCCGCGCCGCGCGCCCTCTTGGCCGCCCTGAGCAGCCTGACCCTCTTCGCCGCCCACAGCGCAATGGCTGAAGACCCCAACGAATTGATCATCGTCGGTCACGCCGACCGGCCCGTGACGGTTCAGCCGCGCGGCCTCTCGGTCTCGCTCGGCCAGACCGAGTTCGAAGCCATCAATGCCGTCAATGTCGAAGACATGATGAAGTATGCGCCTAACTTCTTTGTGCGCAAACGCTTTGCCGGAGATGACAATGCCGTGGTCGCCCTGCGCGGGGCCAATACGGTTCAGAGCGCTAGGACCATCGTTCTGGTCGACGGGTTCCTGGTCTCCAACTTCCTCGGCAACCGCTACGACTATCCGCCCAAATGGAACGTGGTCGGCCCGACCGAGGTGCAGCAGTTCGACATTGTCTATGGCCCCTATTCGGCCCGCTATGGCGGCAATTCTATGGGCGGGGTGATTTCGGTTACCACCCGCGCCCCCGAGGGCAAGACCACCTACGCCACGGCCCAGACCCTAATCATGCCGTTCAAGGAATATGGCTTCGACGAGACCTTCAGAGGCTATAGCCTCGAAGGCGGCGGGTCTTATAAACAGCCCAACGGGCCATGGAGCGCGCGCGGCGGCTTTCGCCATTTCGACAACGTCGGACAGTCCATGACCTATAATCTACTGACGGCGACCACGGGCACTGGCACGCCCGTGACCGGTGCCTTTGACGACAAACGCCTCGCGACACCGGTCTTTGGCGCGGCCTCGCCCGTCCATGTGATCCAAGACCAGCTTCGTCTGCGCGTCGGCTATGAGGCGCAAAATGGCTGGAAGGCCGAAGCCCTCGGATTTGGATGGAAGACCGATCAAGACCTGACCGACACGCGCACCTTCCTGCGCGATGGGTCCGGCGCGGCCATCGGCCAGGGCAAGGTCAGTTTCGGCGGCAAGACCTGGAACGCCACAGGCCTGACCCAGTCCCTGACGGCTCGCACCGAATATCTCAGCGGGATAAAGCTCAGCGGCCCCTTGGCGGGATGGACGACATCAGCGAACCTTTCGCGCTACTGGATCGCCAGCCAAGATGTCCGCACATCCAAGGATTACCTGACCGGCCTTTCCAATGGCGCAGGCACCCAGACCCGGCAAAATACCCCCGGCTGGTGGACGGCAGACGCAACAGCAGAACGCACCTTTGGTGGCCACGACGTGGCCCTTGGCGTCAATGCCAACCTCTATGAGACCGCGCAGGACAGTTTCACCACCGCCCAGTGGAAAGAGGCTTCAAGCCCCGTCTATTCGGCCTCGACCTATGGCAAGACCAGCCTTTGGGGCCTTTGGGCCGAGGATGCTGTGGCCCTCAATGACGATTTCAAACTGACCTTGGGTGTTCGCTACGACCAGTGGCGGGCCTTTGACGGGGGCATTGGCAAGCTCCTCGGCGGCAAGCGCATAGACAGTGTCTATGCCAACCGCACCGACAGTTCAGTCAGCCCCAAACTCAACCTTCAGGGCCGCATACCCGGCGACATTGACCTGCAGGTCAGTCTGGGCAGCGCCGTGCGCTTCCCCACGGTGGGCGAGCTGTTCCAAGGGCGCATCGATGATGTGACCCGCCAGATCGACCCGCAGAGCTTTGACCCAAACCTCAAGCCGGAACGGTCCAAGGATGCCAACCTGATCCTGCGCCGCAATTTCGGCAAGGTGCGCGCGACCGGCAGCCTGTTCTATCAAAACATTGATGACGCGATCTTCAGCTTCAATGGGCTGAACCAGTTCGGCACCGTGATCGCGTCCTACAAGAATGTCGATCAAGTGCGTCAGGTCGGGGCCGAATTGATCCTCGAGGGCACGGACATCCTCATTGATGGTCTGAATATCGACGCCAACGCCGCATGGATCGACGCCAAGACGGTGAAGAACAGCGCCAACCGCGCCGCCGAGGGGATCGCCTTTCCGCGCATCCCCGAATGGCGCTCTAACGGCAATCTGCGCTATCGCCTGTCCGAGGCCCTGAAACTGTCGCTGGGCTGGCGCTATGGCTCGCGGCCAAATTCGGACCTGTTCGGGATGGTGCGCGGCGATGCCTACGGGTTCCAGAGCGAATATTTCACCGTCGATAGCCGCCTGTCTTGGGATGCCACCGAGAAGGTTCAGGTCAGTGTCGGGGTCGATAACCTGTTCAATGACCGTGCCTATGTCGCCCATCCCCTGCCCCAACGCACCCTCGTGGTGGACCTGAAAGCCAAGTGGTGAGGAGCGAACCATGACCGTTCAGACCTTAAAACCGCCCTTCAACCTCTATCGCACCCTCTGGCGCTGGCATTTCTATGCGGGGCTGTTCTGTGTGCCCTTCATCATCATTCTGGCGCTCAGCGGCTCGCTCTATCTGTTCAAGCCGCAGGTCGAGGCTTGGCTGGACCGACCCTATGACAATCTGGCCTTTGCCGGAGCGCCCGCCAGCGCCGATGATCAGATCAAGGCCGCCCTCGCAGCGGTGCCGGGCGGGACCCTTAAATCCTACGAGGTGCGGCACGATCCACACGATGCCGCTCATATCGCGGTCAGCGCCAAGGGCGAGACGGTGCTTATCTATGTCCACCCCCAGACCCTCGCGATCCTCCAAATGGTCAAGGACAAGGATCGGCCGATGGAGGTGGTCAAGACCCTGCATGGCGAGCTACTGATGGGAGATCGGGGCTCGAACCTTGTCGAGCTGGCCGCGTCTTGGGCCATCGTCATGGTGGTCAGCGGGCTCTATCTGTGGTGGCCAAGGCAGGCCCAAGGCTTGGCGGGGGTGGTCTGGCCGCGTCTCCATCAGGGCAAAAAACTGTTCTGGCGCGATCTTCATGCTGTGACGGGGGTGTGGATTTCGAGCCTCGCCCTCTTCCTGCTGCTCACCGGCCTACCATGGACCTCGGTCTGGGGGGAGGGCTTCAAGATCGTGCGAAACCTGACCCACACCGCCGCCGTTCAACAGGACTGGGGTCAGAGCCGGTCGGCTGAACAGGCCAAGCCTAGCGCTTCGGTCCATGACGGCATGGATATGGCTGGGATGGACATGGCGGGGATGCAGATGGACCACGCCATGATGATGCCCTCGCCAACCCTGTCGGTCGAGCGGATGGCCAGCACCCTTCGGCCTCTAAACCTCGCCGCTCCGGTCCTAATTTCGCCGCCCTCCAAGCGCGAGCCGGGATGGACGGGCAAGTCTGACGCCCAGAACCGAACCTTGCGCGTGACTATGGTGCTCGATCCCGTCACCGGCACCATCCTCAACCGTGAGAATTTCAACCAACGTCACCCGATTGATCAGATCGTAGGCTATGGCATTGCCGCCCACGAGGGACAGTTGTTTGGCTGGGTCAATCAGGCTTTGGGTGTGCTGACCGCAGCGGGCCTGTGTCTCTTAGCTGTCAGCGGCGTGGTCATGTGGTGGCGCAGGCGACCCGATGGCAAGCTGGGTGCGCCAGAGCCGGTGGGATCGGACCGGTTGGCGCTGGGCCTAGGCGTTCTGCTGATCTTTTTTGGCCTGTTCCTGCCGCTCTTTGGCCTGTCGCTGATCGTGGTCGGTCTGATCGAGCGTTTGGTTCTGCGTCAGATACCGGGCGTTCGCGCTTGGCTGGGCCTCAGATCAGGCTTGCCGCGACTCCAACCGTGATGGCGATGATCACCGTATTGAAGGCGAAGGCCACCACCGCGTGGGTCAAGACCAGTCGGCGCATGGACTGGCTGGTGGTGGTGACGTCAGACACCTGAAAGGTCATGCCCACGGTGAAGGCGAAATAGAGAAACTCGCTGAACCTCGGCGCGGAATCGCCGGGAAAGTCGATGCCGCCGCGCACGGCGAAATAGCGATGGGCATAGTGGGTGGCAAAGACCGTATGCATCAGGGTCCAAGAGATCAGGATGGTCGCCCCGCCCAGCGCCACGCGAAAGGCGTCATGGCCACCGCTGACAATGACCCCGATGGCTCCGAGGCTCGCGACCGCAGCGGCAACGAACAGGCCGGTCAGCATCCGCCGCCCTTGATCAATTTCAGCGGCCCGGCGTGACAGGGTCTTGGAATCCACTCGGCCAAGGCGCCAGAACAGGACCGCCAGATAGCTGATCGCCAGACTGTCCCAGCCACAGACCGCCGCCACCATGGGCGTGGTCAATCGCGCAACCATCACCGACACAAGCACACCGAAACAGACCAAGCCCGCAATCCGCGCCCAGTGCCAGCGCCGACCCATGGCTAGGATCTTGTGGTCGTGTCGATCCTCAGGCGTCAATGTCCACGTCCTTGGTTTCTTTTAGGAACAGAATGCCAATCACGGCCGTCACACTGGCCACGATGATCGGGTACCAGAGACCGTAATAGATGTTCCCCGTCGCCGCGACCATGGCAAAGGCCGTGGTCGGCAAGAAGCCTCCGAACCAGCCATTGCCAATATGATAGGGCAGGCTCATCGAGGTGTAGCGGATATTGGTCGGGAACATCTCGACCAGCATCGCCGCGACCGGGCCATAGACCATGGTCACATAGATGACGAGCAAGAACAGGATGGCAATGACCTTGGGTCGGTCGACAAGGGCGCTGTCAGCCTTAGCTGGATAGCCCGCTGACTTTAAAGCTGCGCCGAGACCGGTTTCCCATTCGGTCTTCTGAGCCTTGAACGCGGCCTTATCGAGCCCCTTGCCATCAAAGGCCGTGAGGGTCTGGTCACCGATCTTAACCTGAGCCAGCGTGCCCGCAGGAGCGGCCTGATTGGTGTAGGTCACGCCCGCCTTGGCCAGATAGGACTTGGCCAGATCGCATGAACTGTTGAACACCGTCTTGCCGACCGGATCGAACTGGAACGCGCAGTCAGCGGGATCAGCGACCACCGTCACCGGCGCTGAAGCCACCGCTGCGGCAAGCTGCGGATTGGCCGCGACGGTCAGGGCCTTGAACAGCGGGAAATAGGTCAGGGCCGCCAGTACGCAGCCCAGCATGATGATCGGCTTGCGCCCGATCTTGTCCGACAGCCAGCCGAACAGGACAAAGAACGGGGTGCCAAGCAGAAGGGCGCTGGCCACCAGACCGTTGGTCAAGGCCCCATCCAGCTTGAGCGTCTTTTCGAGGAAGAACAGGGTGTAGAACTGGCCCGTATACCAGACCACCGCCTGCCCCGCCGTCAGTCCAACCAGAGCCAGAATAACGATCTTGAGGTTCGGCCACTTGCCAAAGGCATCGGTCAGGGGGGCCTTGGAGCCCTTGCCCTCATCGACCATGCGCTGGAACGAGGGGCTCTCGGACAGTTGCAGCCTGATCCATAGGGACACGCCGAGCAGCAGGATCGAGACGAGGAACGGCACGCGCCAGCCAAAGGCTTGGAACGCCTCCTCCCCCAACGTCTTGCGCGTCAAGAGGATCACGACAAGACTGAGGAACAGGCCAAAGGTCGCGGTCACCTGAATGAAGCTGGTATAGAAGCCGCGCCGGCCCGCAGGCGCATGTTCGGCCACATAGGTCGCCGCCCCGCCATATTCACCGCCTAGCGCCAGACCCTGAACCAGTCTCATGACCACCAAGGCCACCGGCGCGAGGATGCCGATCTGCTCATAGCTGGGCAACATGCCGACGACGAAGGTCGACAGACCCATTAGGAGCATGGTCACGAGGAAGGTGTTCTTGCGCCCCCAAAGGTCGCCCAACCGGCCAAAGACCAGCGCTCCGAATGGCCGGACCGCAAAGCCCGCCGCAAAGGCTAGCAGGGCGAAGATGTAGCCCGTCGTCTCGTTCACGCCGGAGAAGAAGTGGTGGGTGATGTAGGTGGCGAGCGAGCCGTAGAGATAAAAGTCGTACCACTCAAAGACCGTGCCCACCGACGCGGCCCCGATGGTCAGGACGTCGTTGCGCCCGACCGAGGCTGACTGTGCTTGGCTCATGGTCCTATCCCCCTGCAAACTCGCCGCTTAGCACGGCCTGTCACGGCCCGCCCCACAGCCGACCCTTAGAGGGCATGTTTGCGGTATTTTGTCTCCCTGTCAGCCCCATCATTGGATTTGGTGGATCGCGAGGACCACAAGACCTGACAGAGCGCCCATTTTCAGCTTTGGCCTTGGCGCGAATGGGCTATCCTTGGCCAAACAAAAACGCTGGAGGCGACCATGACCGATCACCTAATTGAGACCTTTGCCGATGGGGTCGCGACCCTAACCATGAACCGTCCAGAGGCGCGCAACGCCCTGTCCGGCGAGATGATGGCCGCCCTATCTGCTGCCGCGCCACGTCTGGCCGCCGATCCTAAGGTTCGCTTGGTGGTCATTACCGGCACCGGCGCGGCCTTCTGCGCGGGCGGCGATGTTAAGGGCTTTGCCTCTGGTCCCAAGGCTGGAGCCGAGTTGCCAACCTTTGAAGAGCGCGTCCACGGCCTTCGCACCGGCATGGAATTTAGCCGCCTGCTCTATGAGATGCCCAAGCCCACCTTGGCTGTCATTCCCGGACCCGCCGCAGGCGCGGGCCTTTCCATCGCTCTGTCCTGCGACATGCGCATCGCCGCCAACGAGGCCAAGCTGACCACAGCCTTCTCAAAGATCGGCGCATCGGGTGATTACGGCGGCAGCTATTTCCTGACCCAGTTGGTCGGCACGGCCAAGGCCCGCGAGCTCTATTTCACCGCTGATGTGATCACGGGCGCAGAGGCCGCAGCCCTAGGCATCGTCAATAAGGCGGTTCCGTCTGCAGAACTTCCCGAGGCCGCCGCCGCCCTGATCCACCGCTTGGCCAACCTGCCCACCGCCGCCATCGGCTATATGAAGAAGAATCTCGGCATGGCCACCCATGGCTCGCTGAGCGATGTTATGGACGCTGAAGCGGTCGGCATGGTCCGCACCATGATGACCGATGATCACAAGGCCTCGTCCATCGCCTTCGTCGAAAAGCGCCAGCCGGTGTTCAAGGGCCGCTAAAAAGCCCACTCGGTTTCGAAAGTCAGAACCCCTGCGCTTTGCGGCGCGGGGGTTTTTCTCTTTAGGCCTGAACCAAGCGCACCCGTGTGCCGCAAAGGACCACGTTGCCCTCCGCATCCAGACAGTTCTGAGCCTTGGCGCGGGCGACCACAGCGGCGGGATCGCGCACCGCAACATCAAAGGCGCCGAGGCCCTCGCCCCGGCCATCGGTGGCGGTGACAAAGCGCACTTCCCCGCCCTCAGTCTCGATGCGCCAGCCGCCAGCAACGGCCTTCGCCTCCAGCCCCAAGGCCCCGGCCCAGCGCGCAGCCATGGCGGCAGGGTCATCACCCTGCAGTTCTGCGCCCACGATCTCGCAGGCCACCTCGGTACGGACATTGGCCTGCCAATCAGGACCGCCCCATTGCCAGCGCTCGGTCGGCACCATAGCATCGACAGAGACAATCGCCCCGCCCAGATCACGCGGATGCAGATGGGTGAAGGCCACGCCGTCGCCATCAAACTGATCGGCAATGCGCACACCCTGAGCAATGATCCGAGCCCGAGCCGCTGCCA
>Ga0214919_10003666_pt1 | contig 22972 bp, 17 predicted proteins | sample LL1503_MetaG_FD_177994 | JGI IMG/M metagenome (GOLD analysis project Ga0214919, IMG submission 177994) | Freshwater microbial communities from Lake Lanier, Atlanta, Georgia, United States - LL-1503 | ecosystem: Environmental > Aquatic > Freshwater > Lake | place: USA: Georgia | collected... | reverse complement strand
GCGGATGCCCCTCCAGCGTATCGCTCCAGCCTTGCCGTACTGGCGCAGGTTGTGCTCTTCGTTGGAGACCTCGCCAATCGTGGCACGGCAGTCGATGTGGATCTTGCGAACCTCACCCGAGCGCAAACGAACCTGCGCGTAGGTGCTCTCACGCGCCATCAAGGTCACCGAGGTGCCGGCTGAGCGCGCGATCTGCGCGCCTTTGCCAGGCAACATCTCGACGCAGTGAATGGTTGAGCCGACTGGAATGTTGCGAATCGGCAGCGTGTTGCCCGCCTTGATCGGCGCCTCTGCACCGCTCAGCAGCTTGGCACCGATCTCAAGCCCACGCGGAGCAATGATGTAGCGGCGCTCGCCATCGGCGTAGCAGACCAGTGCAATGTGCGCTGTTCGGTTCGGGTCGTACTCGATGCGCTCAACCTTGGCTGGAATGCCATCCTTGTTGCGCACGAAATCGACCACACGGTAGTGGTGCTTGTGACCACCGCCCTTGTGACGAACTGTGATGTGACCGTTGTTGTTGCGGCCGGAATTCTGCTTCTGGGGCTCGAGCAAAGATGCCTCGGGCGCGCCCTTGTGCAGGTGCTTGTGCACCACTTTGACCACGGCACGGCGGCCTGGTGAAGTGGGTTTGACTTTGACGACGGCCATGGTTTACGCAGCCTCCCCAGTGAAGTTGAGCTCCTGGCCCGGCTTCAACGACACATACGCCTTCTTGGCGTGGTCGCGGCGGCCGATCCGACCGCCGAAGCGCTTGGCCTTGCCCTTTTGGTTGGCGACGTTGACCTCTAACACCTCGACCTTGAACAGCAGTTCGACTGCCGCCTTGATCTCGGGTTTGGTCGCATCGCGCAGCACCTTGAACAGCACCTGGTTGTTCTTCTCGAGCACGCTGGTGGCCTTTTCGGACACGATAGGCGCGACCAGAACCTGGGCCAGACGGGCTTCGGTGAACTTCAGATTCATTGCACCGTGGCTCATGCGAACATCTCCTTGAGCTGCTCGATCGCCGCCTTGGTCACAAGAATCTTCTTGTAATAAACCAACGACAGCGGATCGGCGTAACGCGGCTCGATCACCAGCACATTGGCCAGGTTGCGCGAGGCCAGCGCCAGGTTGTCGTCGACAACGTCGGCAATCACCAACACCGACTCCAGGCCCATCGCCTTGAACTTGGCCGCCAGGAGCTTGGTCTTCGGCGCCTCGATCGAGATCGAGTCGACGACGGCCAGACGACCGTCACGCGCCAGCTGCGAAAGAATGGCCGCCATGCCGGCGCGGTACATCTTCTTGTTGACCTTGTGCGAAAAGTTCTCGTCAGCCTTGTTCGGGAAGGTGCGACCACCCCCACGCCAGATCGGCGACGAGGTCGACCCGGCGCGTGCGCGGCCGGTGCCTTTCTGACGCCAAGGCTTCTTGGTGCTGTGGTGAACCGCTTCGCGGTTCTTCTGTGCGCGGGTGCCTTGGCGGGCGTTGGCCTGGTAGGCCACGACCACCTGGTGCACCAGTGCTTCGTTGTAGTCGCGCGCAAACACGGTGTCAGGCGCGTCGAACTTGTCAGTGGCCTGGCCTTGGTCGTTCAGGAGCTCGAGCTGCATCACTGGGCTCCTTTCTTGGCCTTGACCTTGATGGCGGGTCTCACCGTCACGAAACCGCTGTTGCAGCCCGGAACTGCGCCGCGCACCAGCAGGAGCTGACGGGCTTCGTCGATGCGCACGATGTCCAGGTTCTGGGTCGTGACGGTGTCGTCGCCCAAATGGCCGGACATCTTCTTGCCTGGGAACACGCGACCAGGATCCTGCGCCATCGAAATCGATCCAGGCACGTTGTGCGACCGGCTGTTGCCGTGCGACGCACGCTGTGATTTGAAATGATGGCGCTTGATCGTGCCGGTGAAGCCCTTGCCGATGGATGTGCCTTGCACATCCACCATCTGGCCCACAGCAAACAAGGTCACGGGCACGGTGGCACCCGGCGCATAGTCGCCGAGGATTTCGGCGGCGACGCGGAACTCGCGCAGGATTTCGCCGGATTCCACACCTGCCTTGGCAAGGTGGCCAGCAGCTGGCTTGGACACGCGAGAAGCTTTGCGTGAACCGAACGCCACTTGCAGGGCGTTATAGCCGTCGTTTTGCTCGGTTTTGACCTGGGTGACACGGTTGTTCGACACATCGAGCACCGTCACAGGGATGGCGTCGCCATCGTCTGTGAAGATACGCATCATGCCGACCTTGCGGCCCAGCAAACCGAGTCGATAGCCTGTTGCGGCTGTCGTCATGGCTTTTCTCCAGCCCCCGATCCATTTCATTGGAAGGGGCTTTTGTTTCAAACACCCGACATCGATTGGCCGGGGATGACTTTTGTCCAGGAGCCAAACTGCGATGCTGCTGCAGTCGGGCTCTGGGCATTTTGCTGATCGGCCCAGCTTGATGCTGTGCCGTCGGCGAAAAGCTGATGAGTATAGCTCGCTTGCGGGTCAGCCCGCAAGCCGGCCTACTTATTGCAGCTTGATTTCGACGTCCACACCAGCCGGCAGGTCGAGTTTCATCAACGCGTCGACGGTCTTGTCGGTCGGGTCAACGATGTCCATCAGGCGTTGGTGGGTGCGGATCTCGAACTGATCGCGCGAGGTCTTGTTGACGTGCGGCGAACGCAGAATGTCAAACCGCTGCATGCGCGTTGGCAGTGGCACGGGCCCTTTGACGATGGCGCCAGTGCGCTTTGCCGTCTCGACGATCTCGAGCGCTGACTGGTCAATCAGCTTGTAGTCAAACGCCTTCAGGCGAATGCGGATCTTTTGCTTTTGCATGACTTGTCCTTGGTAAAGAGCGATGAAGCCGAAGCGGTCGCAGGGCAACCGTCCCGGCAGGTCATGCAAGGTTTAAGCAATGATCTTGGCGACGACGCCGGCGCCAACAGTGCGGCCGCCTTCGCGGATCGCGAAACGCAGACCTTCTTCCATCGCGATCGGCGCAATCAGCTTGACCGTGATGCTGACGTTGTCGCCAGGCATCACCATTTCCTTGTCAGCCGGCAACTCCACCGCGCCCGTCACGTCCGTCGTGCGGAAGTAGAACTGGGGGCGATAGTTGTTGAAGAACGGCGTGTGGCGGCCGCCCTCTTCCTTGCTCAGCACGTAGATCTCGGCCGTGAAGTGCGTATGCGGCTTGACACTGCCGGGCTTGCACAGCACCTGGCCGCGCTGCACATCTTCGCGCTTGGTGCCGCGCAGCAAGATACCGACGTTGTCGCCGGCCATGCCCTGGTCGAGCAGCTTGCGGAACATTTCAACGCCAGTGCAGGTGGTCTTCTGCGTGTTGGCGATACCCACGATCTCGATTTCCTCGCCAACCTTGATGATGCCGCGCTCGATCCGGCCCGTCACCACGGTGCCACGACCCGAGATCGAGAAAACGTCCTCGACCGGCATCAGGAATGCGCCGTCGATCGCACGCTCGGGCGTCGGGATGTAGCTGTCTAGCGCATCAGCCAGCTTCATGATGGCTTGCTCGCCCATCACGCCGGTGTCGCCTTCGAGCGCGAGCTTGGCGCTGCCGTGAATGATCGGGGTGTCGTCGCCCGGGAAATCGTACTTGTCGAGCAGCTCGCGCACTTCCATCTCGACCAGCTCGAGCAGCTCGGCGTCGTCGACCATGTCGCACTTGTTCAGGAACACGATGATGTAAGGCACGCCAACTTGGCGCGCCAGCAGGATGTGCTCACGCGTTTGGGGCATCGGGCCGTCAGCGGCCGAGCACACCAATATCGCGCCATCCATCTGCGCCGCACCGGTGATCATGTTTTTCACATAGTCAGCGTGACCCGGGCAGTCGACGTGCGCGTAGTGGCGGTTCGCGGTCTCGTACTCGACGTGCGCGGTGTTGATCGTGATGCCCCGGGCTTTTTCTTCCGGCGCCGCATCGATCTGGTCGTAGGCCTTGAACTCGCCGCCAAACTTCTGCGCCAGCACCTTGGTGATCGCCGCCGTCAGCGTGGTCTTGCCATGGTCGACGTGACCGATCGTGCCCACGTTGACGTGGGGCTTGGTACGTTCGAATTTACTCTTTGCCATTGCTTCTCTCCAAAAAGAGCTGTTGCCCGTGTGTGTTTAAGGTTTCCAGCACTGGTCTGCCACGGGCAGCTGACCAACCACACTTCTGCGGCGCCGAAGACCATCTCAAACTGCCACCGCAGCAACCCAGCGGTCGCGGCGGGGTGGGCCTATTTCGCCCTGGACGTGATGATCGCTTCTGCCACGTTCTTGGGCGCTTCGCTGTAATGCTTGAATTCCATCGTGTAGGTGGCGCGGCCTTGCGACATCGATCGCAGCGTGGTCGAGTAGCCAAACATCTCAGACAGTGGCACCTCGGCCTTGATGACCTTGCCACCACCAGGCATGTCGTCCATACCCTGCACCATGCCGCGACGTGACGACAAGTCACCCATCACCGAGCCGGCGTAGTCTTCAGGCGTCTCGACTTCAACCGCCATCATCGGCTCCAGGATCACCGGCGAGGCCTTGCGGCAGCCGTCCTTGAAGCCCAGCGATGCGGCCATCTTGAAGGCATTTTCGTTCGAGTCCACTTCGTGGTAGGAGCCGAAGGTCAGCGTGACCTTGACGTCGACCACCGGGAAACCGGCCAGCACGCCATTGGGCAGCGAGTCGATCACACCCTTCTGCACCGCAGGGATGAATTCGCGCGGCACCACTCCACCCTTGATGGCATCGACGAACTCGAAGCCCTTGCCCGGCTCCTGCGGCTCGACCTTGAAGACGACGTGGCCGTACTGGCCCTTGCCGCCCGACTGGCGCACGAACTTGCCTTCGACGTCGGTCACCGTTTTGCGGATGGTCTCGCGGTAAGCCACTTGCGGCTTGCCGACGTTGGCCTCGACACCGAACTCGCGCTTCATCCGGTCGACGATGATTTCCAGGTGCAACTCACCCATGCCCGAGATGATGGTCTGGCCCGACTCTTCGTCGGTCTTGACGCGGAACGACGGATCCTCAGCAGCCAGGCGACCCAAGGCAATGCCCATCTTTTCCTGGTCGGCCTTGGTCTTGGGCTCGACGGCCTGAGAAATCACCGGCTCCGGGAAGATCATCTTCTCGAGCGTGATGATCGACGTCGGGTCGCACAGGGTTTCGCCCGTGGTCACGTCTTTCAGCCCCACGCAGGCAGCGATGTCGCCGGCCAGAATTTCCTTGATTTCTTCACGCTGGTTGGCGTGCATCTGCAGGATTCGGCCGATACGTTCTTTCTTGCCGCGAATCGGGTTGTAAACCGAATCGCCAGACTTCAGCACGCCCGAGTAGACGCGGACAAAAGTCAGTTGGCCGACATAGGGGTCGGTCATCAGCTTGAAGGCCAACGCTGAGAACTTCTCCTCGTCGGTGCGATGGCGCACGACGGGTTTTTCGTCGTCGTCAGTGCCAGGCACCGGCGGAATGTCAGCCGGCGACGGCATGAAGTCGACCACGCCGTCGAGCATGCGCTGCACGCCCTTGTTCTTGAAGGCCGAACCGCAAAACATCGGCTGGATCTCGGCCGCGATGGTGCGCGAACGGATGCCGGCCTTGATCTCCTCCTCGGTCAGATCGCCCGACTCGAGGTACTTGTTCATCAGCTCTTCAGACGATTCGGCCGCTGCTTCGAGCATGTTCTCGCGCCACTTCTTGGCTTCTTCGAGCAACTCGGCCGGAATCTCGCGGTAGTCGAACTTCATGCCCTGCGAAGCCTCGTCCCAGATGATCGCCTTCATCTTGATCAGGTCGATCACGCCGGTGAACTTATCCTCGGCGCCGATCGGGATCACGATGGGCACCGGATTCGCCTTCAGGCGGACCTTCATCTGGTCGACGACTTTGAAGAAGTTGGCGCCCGTGCGGTCCATCTTGTTGACGAACGCAAGGCGCGGTACCTTGTACTTGTTGGCCTGGCGCCAGACTGTTTCCGACTGCGGCTGCACGCCACCCACGGCGCAGTACACCATGCAGGCACCGTCGAGCACGCGCATCGAGCGCTCGACTTCAATCGTGAAGTCGACGTGCCCGGGGGTGTCGATGATGTTGATGCGGTGCTCTGGGTAAGCCAGCTCCATGCCCTTCCAGAAGCATGTGGTGGCAGCCGAGGTGATCGTGATGCCGCGCTCTTGCTCCTGCTCCATCCAGTCCATCGTCGCGGCGCCGTCGTGCACTTCCCCGATCTTGTGGTTCACACCGGTGTAGAACAGGATGCGCTCGGTTGTCGTCGTCTTGCCGGCGTCGATGTGCGCGGAAATGCCGATGTTGCGGTAGCGCTCGATGGGGGTCTGGCGGGCCATGGTGTCACTCCAAATACAGGAGCCGCCCTCGGGTCAGTAATAACCCGGATGGGGCGGCCGGAAAGGCTTGAGGGAAAGGTCTTAGAAGCGGAAGTGCGAGAACGCCTTGTTGGCCTCGGCCATGCGGTGGACTTCGTCACGCTTCTTCATCGCACCGCCGCGGCCTTCACTGGCCTCGAGCAACTCATTGGCCAAGCGCGCGGCCATCGACTTTTCGCCGCGTTTGCGGGCTGATTCCTTCAGCCAACGCATGGCCAGCGCCATCCGGCGAACGGGGCGAACTTCCACGGGAACTTGGTAGTTCGCACCGCCGACGCGGCGTGACTTGACTTCGACCATCGGCTTGACGTTGTTGATGGCGACCATGAAGATCTCCAGCGGGTCTTTGCCAGCTTTCTTCTCGACCTGCTCGAGCGCACCGTAGATGATGCGCTCTGCGACGGCCTTCTTGCCCGATTCCATGACGACGTTCATGAACTTGGACAGATCAACCGATCCGAACTTCGGATCAGGCAGGATTTCGCGTTTGGGTACTTCGCGACGACGTGGCATGACGATTCCTTATGAAGCTTCAGTTGGTGCCAGGGGCTGTGCCGCCCGCACCCGAGAGATCACGCAACGGATCTCTCACTTACTCGGCATCTCGACCATTGGTCGGGGTTTGCCGCAACAGTCACTGCACCGGCCTCACAGCCAGTCGTGACAAACGTTTTTCAGACCCGGGTTGGCGTCTGTTCTCGGGGCCGGATGATCAGATCAACACGGACCCGAAGGCAATCAGGCCTTCTTGGGCCGCTTGGCACCGTACTTCGACCGCGACTGGCGACGGTCTTTGACGCCTTGCAAGTCCAACGAGCCGCGCACGATGTGGTAGCGAACGCCAGGCAAGTCCTTGACCCGCCCGCCGCGCACCAGCACGACGCTGTGCTCTTGCAGGTTGTGACCCTCACCGCCGATGTAGGAGATGATCTCGAAGCCATTGGTCAGGCGCACTTTCGCGACTTTCCGCAGCGCCGAGTTCGGCTTCTTGGGGGTGGTGGTGTAGACGCGAGTGCAGACACCGCGCCGCTGCGGGCAGTTCTGCATCGCAGGCGATTTGCTCTTGACGACTTCGACCTCACGGCCGTGGCGTACGAGCTGGTTGATGGTTGGCATAAGTAACTTGTTCCCGTTTGAAGTCACGCAGTACGGCAGGCCGCTTGACCAGTGCCCAGAGTCCGAAGCACAAACGGCGCCGGGACCCGCCACAGTGCAGGACACGACGCCAGATGCAAGCATCTTGACTGTTGGGCGCCCGGGCGATGCGAGCGCATGAAATGCCGAAAAGCCTTCCATTATATGCAACACTGTCTCGTCGGGCAAGTGTTGCCCCCAACGAAATCGTTTTAGCTCTGGTGTTGCTTTGGAAAACTCGCCTGTGATGGCCGTTCTCGACACCAATGTGGTGCTGGACTGGCTGGTTTTCGACGATGCGCGCTCGCGCAGCTTGGGCCAATGCCTGGTCTCAGGGCAGCTTCGCTGGGTGGCGACGCAGCCCATGATCGCCGAGCTGGCCGAGGTGCTGCTGCGACCCTTGATCGCCAAACACTGCCCCGATCCCACGGCCACGCTGGCACGCGCGCGCAAGTATTGCTGCCTGATGCCTGACCCGCCAGGCGTGGATGATCCTGCGCCTGCCTGTGCAGACCCTGACGATCAGATGTTCATCGACTTGGCCTGGTCAACGGCTGCGGCCTGGTTGTTCAGCCGCGATCGCGCGCTGCTTGAACTGGCCAGACCAGCGCTTGCGCGTGGCATCCGCATCACAACACCCGCGCTTTGGCCGGGGATCAGCGATAGCGCCGCTGAGACGCGGGCGTGAAAAAGGCGGCCTGAGCCGCCTCGGGTCGATGAGGCGGTTGCACTCGGCAACCGCCCAGACATCACTCTGCGACGCCGGCGCTTGATTCAGGCGCTGCGTCGACCGCCGCCATCTGCACGGCAGCCAGTTCCTCGGCTTCCTGCAAGGCAATGGCACGACGCTCGGTGTCGTCCATCTCTTCCTTGACCTTGCGAGCCTGGTGGTAAGCCATGCCGGTACCGGCCGGGATCAAACGGCCGACGATGACGTTCTCTTTCAAGCCACGGAGCTCGTCACGCTTGCCCATGATCGCCGCTTCGGTCAACACCCGGGTGGTTTCCTGGAAGGAAGCCGCCGATATGAACGAGTCGGTCGACAACGATGCCTTGGTGATGCCCAGCAACACGTCGACGTAGGTTGCCGGCAACTTGCCTTCGCCACGCAGCCGGTCGTTGGTGTCGAAGAGTTCCGAGCGTTCGACCTGCTCGCCCAGGATGTAGCTGCTGTCGCCAGAGTTGGAGATCTGCACGCGACGCAGCATCTGGCGAACGATCACCTCGATGTGCTTGTCGTTGATCTTCACACCCTGCAGACGGTAGACGTCCTGAACCTCGTCGACGATGTAGCGCGCCAGTTCCTCGACGCCGAGCAGGCGCAGGATGTCCTGCGGATCGGCCGAACCGTCGACGATCAGCTCGCCCTTGTTGACGACCTGGCCTTCGTGCACCAGGATGTTCTTCTCCTTGGGCACCAGCTCTTCGTGCTTCATGCCGTCCGGGTCGGTGATCTCGAGTCGCACCTTGCCCTTGGTTTCCTTGCCGAAGGAGATCGTGCCAGTCTGTTCGGCCAGGATGCCGACATCCTTGGGCGACCTGGCCTCGAACAGCTCAGCCACCCGCGGCAAGCCGCCGGTGATGTCGCGTGTCTTCTGGCCTTCGACCGGGATACGCGCCAACACCTCGCCAGGAGCCAGGTCCAAGCCATCGCGCACCTGGATCAACGATCCGACGGGGAAGCCAATCGTCACCGAGTGGTCGGTGCCAGGGATCTTGACCTCCTGGCCCAACGCGTCGAGCAGCTTGACCTGGGGCCTGATCACCTTGGCAACGCCGCGGCGCTTGCTGTCGATGACGACCAGCGTTGACAAGCCAGTCACCTCGTCGAGCTGCTTGGCCACCGTGACGCCTTCTTCGACATTCTCGAAGCGGGCCTTGCCGGCGAACTCGGTGATGATCGGGCGTGTCAGCGGATCCCAGTTGGCCAGCACCACGCCGGCTTTGAGCTGCTGGTCGGACCTGATGTTGAGCGTCGCGCCGTATGGCACTTTGTGACGCTCGCGCTCACGGCCGTGCTGGTCGGAGATGATGATTTCGCCAGAACGCGAGATCACCACCAACTCGCCCTTGCCGTTGGTCACATAGCGCATCGTCGGGTTGAAACCGATGATGCCGTCCGACTTGGCTTCGACGCTGTTGGCCACGGCTGCCCGTGATGCCGCGCCACCGATGTGGAAGGTGCGCATCGTCAGCTGGGTGCCAGGCTCGCCGATCGACTGTGCAGCAATCACGCCCACGGCCTCACCGGTGTTGACCAGACCGCCACGGCCCAGGTCGCGACCATAGCAGCGAGCGCAGATGCCGAAGCGGGTCGCGCAGGTCAGCGGGGTGCGGACCTTGACCTCGTCGGCGCCAGCGGCCTCCAGAATGTCCAGAGCATCTTCATCGAGCATCGTGCCGGCCGGCAGCAACAGCTCCTGCGTCTCCGGGTGCATCACTTCGACCGCAGCGACACGACCCAGGATGCGGTCTCGCAGCGACTCGATCACTTCACCGCCTTCGACCAAGGCCCGGGTGTTGAAGCCGTTCTCGGTGCCGCAATCGACTTCAGTGACGACCAAGTCCTGCGTCACGTCGACCAGGCGACGCGTCAGATAGCCTGAGTTGGCCGTCTTCAACGCCGTGTCGGCCAGGCCTTTTCGAGCGCCGTGGGTCGAGATGAAGTACTGCAGAACGTTCAGGCCTTCACGGAAATTCGCCGTGATCGGGGTCTCGATGATCGAGCCGTCAGGCTTGGCCATCAGGCCACGCATGCCGGCGAGCTGTCGGATCTGCGCGGCAGAACCGCGTGCACCCGAGTCAGCCATCATGTAGATCGAGTTGAACGACTCCTGGTCGACTTCCTTGCCATGGCGATCGATGGTCTTTTGCTTGGACAACTGCGCCATCATGACCTTGCCGACTTCGTCGCCGGTCTTGCCCCAGATGTCGACCACCTTGTTGTAGCGCTCGCCCGAAGTCACCAGGCCCGAGACATACTGCTGCTCGATTTCCTTGACTTCTTTCTCGGCGCGCTCGATCAGGCCCTGCTTCTGCGGCGGCACCAGCATGTCGTCGATCGCGATCGAAATGCCAGCGCGCGTGGCCAGCCGGAAACCGGCCTGCAGCAGCTTGTCGGCCAACACCACGGTTTCCTTCAAGCCGCACTTGCGGAAGGAGGTGTTGATCAGGCGTGAGATCTCCTTCTTCTTCAGCGCCTTGTTGATGTTGGTGAACGGCAATCCCATTGGCAGGATTTCACTCAGCAGCGCACGGCCCACCGTCGTGTCGACCAGCTTGGTCTCGGGCTTGAAGCCGTCGCCGTCCTTGACCCACTCGGTCAAGCGCACCGCGATCTTGGCCGTGATCTCGACCGCGTGGTTGTCCAGCGCACGCTGCACTTCCACGATGTCGGAGAAGATCATGCCTTCGCCCTTGCCGTTGATGCGCTCGCGGGTGGCGTAGTACAGGCCCAACACCACGTCTTGCGAGGGCACGATCGACGGCTCACCGGAAGCCGGGAACAGCACGTTGTTGGATGCCAGCATCAGCGTGCGGGCTTCCATCTGCGCTTCGATCGACAGCGGGATGTGGACAGCCATCTGGTCGCCGTCGAAGTCGGCGTTGAAGGCCGAGCAAACCAGCGGATGCAGCTGGATCGCCTTGCCTTCGATCAACACCGGCTCGAAGGCCTGGATGCCCAGGCGGTGCAGCGTCGGCGCGCGGTTCAGCAGCACCGGATGCTCCTTGATGACTTCCTCAAGAATGTCCCAGACCACGGGTGTACCGCTCTCGACTTCCTTCTTCGCCGCCTTGATCGTGGTGGCGATGCCCATCGCCTCCAGACGCGAGAAGATGAAGGGCTTGAACAGCTCCAAGGCCATCAGCTTGGGCAAGCCGCACTGGTGCAATTTAAGCGTCGGGCCGACCACGATGACCGAACGGCCAGAGTAGTCGACGCGCTTGCCCAGCAAGTTCTGGCGGAAGCGGCCGCCCTTGCCCTTGATCATGTCGGCCAGCGACTTCAGCGCGCGCTTGTTGGCACCGGTCATCGCCTTGCCGCGACGGCCGTTGTCGAGCAGCGAGTCAACCGCTTCTTGCAGCATGCGCTTCTCGTTGCGCACGATGATCTCGGGTGCCTTCAACTCCAAGAGCCTTGCCAACCTGTTGTTGCGGTTGATCACGCGGCGGTACAAGTCGTTCAGGTCGGAGGTCGCGAAGCGGCCACCGTCCAGCGGAACGAGCGGGCGCAGGTCGGGCGGCAGCACCGGCAAGACGGTCATGACCATCCACTCGGGCTTCATGCCGCTCTTCTTGAAGGCTTCCATCACCTTCAGGCGCTTGCTGTTCTTCTTGACCTTGAGCTCGCTGCCGGTCATGTCGCCACGCAAGCGCTCGATCTCGACGTCGAGGTCCATGTCGGCGAGCAGCTTTTGCACGCCTTCGGCGCCCATCAGTGCGACGAACTCGTCACCGAACTCGGTGCGCTTGGCGTCGTAGTCTTCCTCGGTCATGATGCTGAATTTCTTCAGCGGCGTCATGCCCGAATCGACCACCACATAGGCTTCGAAGTACAGCACGCGCTCGATGTCGCGCAGCGTCATGTCGAGCACCAAGCCCAGGCGTGACGGCAGGCTCTTCAAGAACCAGATGTGGGCACAGGGCGCGGCCAGGTCGATGTGACCCATGCGGTCGCGCCGCACCTTGGTCTGCGTCACTTCGACGCCGCACTTCTCGCAGATCACGCCACGGTGCTTGAGGCGCTTGTACTTGCCGCACAAGCACTCGTAGTCCTTGATCGGGCCAAAGATCTTGGCGCAGAAAAGGCCATCACGCTCGGGCTTGAAAGTCCGGTAGTTGATCGTCTCTGGCTTCTTCACCTCACCGAACGACCAAGAGCGAATCTTTTCCGGCGATGCAATGCCGATCTTGATCGCGTCGAAATGTTCGTCGGGCGTGAATTGCCGGAACAGGTCCAGTAAACCTTTCATATTTCTCTCCTGTGCCTGTTTCAGTTGCGCTCAAGTTCCATGTCGATGCCCAAGGAGCGAATCTCCTTGACCAGGACATTGAACGATTCGGGCATGCCGGCTTCGATCGCATGTTCACCCTTGACGATGCTCTCGTAGACCTTGGTGCGTCCGTTCACATCGTCAGACTTGACCGTCAGCATTTCCTGCAGGATGTAGGCCGCGCCGTAGGCTTCCAGCGCCCAGACCTCCATCTCGCCGAAACGCTGGCCGCCGAACTGGGCCTTGCCGCCCAGCGGCTGCTGGGTGACCAGGCTGTACGGGCCGGTCGAGCGGGCGTGCATCTTGTCGTCGACCAAGTGGTGAAGCTTGAGCACGTGCATGTAACCCACGGTGGTGGGCCGCTCAAAGGGCTCGCCGGTGCGGCCATCGCAGAGTTGGGCCTGGGTGCGCGTCGCGGTCAGTCCCTTCTTGGCGGCGATGTCGTCCGGATACGCCAGCTTGAGCATCGCACGGATTTCGGACTCCTTGGCACCGTCGAACACCGGTGTGGCAAAGGGCACGCCCTTCTTGAGTTCGCCGGCCATCTCGATGATCTCGTCGTCGCTCAACGCGTCGAGGTTCTCGGTCTTGCCGCCCGATTGGTTGTACAACTCGTCGAAGAACTTGCGCAACTCGGCCACCCTGGCCTCGCCTTGCAACATATCGCCGATGCGCTGACCGATGCCCTTGCCAGCCCAGCCCAGGTGCACTTCAAGCACCTGACCGACGTTCATGCGCGACGGTACGCCCAGCGGGTTGAGCACGATGTCTGCGGGGGTACCGTCAGCCATATAAGGCATGTCCTCGACCGGAACGATCTTGGACACCACGCCCTTGTTGCCGTGGCGACCGGCCATCTTGTCGCCAGGCTGCAGCCGACGCTTGACAGCAAGGTAGACCTTGACCATCTTGAGCACGCCCGCCGGCAACTCGTCACCTTGCGTGAGCTTCTTGCGCTTTTCTTCAAAAGCCAGATCGAAACTGTGGCGTGTCTGCTCGAGCGAGTTCTTGATCGACTCGAGCTGGTTCGCCACCTCGTCTTCGGCAGGCCGGATGTCGAACCAGTGGTATTTTTCAATCGAGGCCAAATAAGCCTTGTCGATCACCGTTCCCTTGGCGATCTTCTGCGGACCACCGTTGGCCGTCCTGCCGGCCAGCAGCTTTTCGATCCGGTCGAAGGCATCGGATTCGACGATGCGCAACTGGTCGTTCAGGTCGAGGCGGAAGCGCTTGAGCTCATCGTCGATGATCTGCTGGGCACGCTTGTCGCGCTGAATGCCTTCACGGGTGAACACCTGCACGTCGATGACCGTGCCGTTGGTGCCCTGGTCGACGCGCAGCGAGGTGTCTTTCACGTCGGACGCCTTCTCGCCGAATATCGCGCGGAGAAGTTTTTCTTCCGGCGTCAGCGTGGTCTCGCCCTTGGGCGTGACCTTGCCGACGAGCACGTCGCCCGGTGTGACTTCAGCGCCGACGTAGACGATGCCTGACTCGTCCAGCCGGGCCAGTTGCTGCTCGCTCAAGTTCGGGATGTCGCGGGTGATCTCTTCAGAACCCAGCTTGGTATCGCGAGCCATCACCACCAGTTCCTCGATGTGGATCGAGGTGTAGCGGTCTTCGGCCACGATGCGTTCGGAGATCAGGATCGAATCTTCGAAGTTGTAGCCGTTCCAGGGCATGAACGCGACGAGCATGTTCTGGCCCAAGGCCAGCTCACCCAGGTCGGTGGAAGCGCCGTCGGCCACCACGTCGCCAGCCGCCACCTGGTCACCGCGGCGCACGATCGCGCGTTGGTGGATGTTGGTGTTCTGGTTGGAGCGCTGGTACTTGATCAGGTTGTAGATGTCGACGCCGACTTCGCCAGCCACGGTTTCCGCGTCATTGACCCGGATCACGATGCGGTTGGTGTCGACGTAGTCGACGATACCGCCGCGCCGAGAAGTGACCACTGTGCCCGAGTCGATCGCGGCAACGCGCTCGACACCGGTGCCAACCAGCGCCTTTTCCGGGCGCAGCACTGGGACGGCCTGGCGCTGCATGTTGGCGCCCATCAGCGCGCGGTTCGCATCGTCGTGCTCCAGGAAAGGCACGAGCGAAGCCGCCACCGAGACGATCTGCGCCGGCGCCACGTCCATGTACTGGATGCGCTCGGGCTGGGTCAGCACGGACTCGCCGGCCTCGCGCGCCGAGACCAGCTCGTCGGTCAAGGTGCCGTCAGCGCTGAGCGAAGCGTTGGCCTGGGCGATGACGTACTTGCCTTCCTCGATCGCCGACAGGTAATCGATCTGGTCGGTCACCTTGCTCTCGTTGACTCGGCGGTAAGGCGTCTCGAGGAAGCCGTATTCGTTCAGGCGGGCGTACAGCGCCAAGGAGTTGATCAGGCCGATGTTCGGGCCTTCTGGGGTCTCGATCGGGCAGACCCGTCCATAGTGGGTCGGGTGCACGTCGCGCACCTCGAAGCCTGCGCGCTCGCGCGTCAATCCGCCCGGCCCCAGCGCCGAAACGCGCCGCTTGTGCGTGATCTCGGACAGCGGGTTGGTCTGGTCCATGAACTGCGACAGCTGCGAGGCGCCGAAGAACTCCTTCAGGGCCGCAGAGATCGGCTTGGAGTTGATCAGGTCGTGCGGCATCAGCGCGTCGGTCTCGGCCTGGCCGAGGCGCTCCTTGACGGCCTTCTCGATCCGGGCCAGGCCGCTGCGGTACTGGTTTTCGGCCAGTTCGCCGACGCAGCGCACACGCCGGTTGCCCAGGTGGTCGATGTCGTCGACTTCGCCGCGGCCGTTGCGCAATTCGACCAGGATCTTGACGACGTCGAGGATGTCCTCGTTGTTGAGTGTCATCGCACCTTCGGGCGCGTCACGCCCGACCCTGGCGTTGAACTTCATGCGGCCGACGCGCGACAGGTCGTAGGTGTCTTCGTTGTAGAACAAGCGGCCAAACAGTGCTTGCACCGCATCTTCGGTCGGCGGCTCACCGGGACGCATCATGCGGTAGATTGCGACGCGGGCGGCGAGTTCGTCGGCGGTCTCATCGCCAGCCAGAGTCTGGCTGATGTAAGCGCCTTGGTCGAGTTCGTTGGTGAACAGGCACTGGATGTCCTTGACACCCGCAGCGCGCAACTTCTTGATCAGCAGATCGGTCAGCTCTTCGTTGGCCTTGGCGATGATCTCGCCGGTGTCAGCGTCGACCATGTTGCGAGCGATGATGCGGCCAACGACATAGTCCTCAGGCACCGAGACGAACTGCGTGCCGTGGGTCTCGAGCGCACGCACGTGGCGCGCGGTGATGCGCTTGTCCTTCTCGACAACGACCTTGCCGTCCTTGTCGGTGATGTCGAAACGTGCGACCTCGCCCTTCAGGCGATCGGGCACGAATTCCATCTGGGCGCCGGCATCCATCAAGCGGAAGCTGTCGAACTCGAAGAAGTTGGCCAGGATCGCTTCGTTGTTCAGGCCGATGGCCTTGAGCAGGATCGTCACCGGCATCTTGCGGCGGCGGTCGACCCGGAAGTACAGGATGTCCTTGGGGTCGAACTCGAAGTCCAGCCATGAACCGCGGTAGGGAATGATCCGGGCCGAGAACAACAGCTTGCCCGAGCTGTGGGTCTTGCCTTTGTCGTGTTCGAAGAACACGCCCGGCGAGCGGTGCAACTGCGAGACGATCACGCGCTCGGTGCCGTTGACGATGAACGAGCCGTAGTCGGTCATCAGCGGCACTTCGCCCATGTAGACCTCTTGCTCCTTGATCTCCTTGACCACCTTGGCCGGCGATGACTCACGGTCATAGATGATCATCTGCAGCTTGGCGCGCACGGCCGCAGCGAAAGTCAGGCCCCGCTGCTGGCATTCCCGCACGTCGAACGGCGGCTTGGCGATGTTGTACTCGATGAACTTCATCTCGACCATGTTGTTGTGCGACACGATCGGGAAGGCCGAGAGGAAGGCCGCCTGCAAGCCCTCAGGCTTGCGTTTGGACGGCGGCAGTTCCTTTTGCAAGAAGGCCACATAGGCCTCGCGCTGCATGGTCAGGAGGTAAGGAACGTTCAGGACGTTCGCGCGCTTGCCGAAACTCTTGCGAATTCGCTTGCGCTCGGTATAGCTGTAGGGGTTTGCTTGCGCCATAAATACTCCGTTTCGATGACATCAACCAGGGCCCGGGCTGACGTCTCGGCGGCGACTGGCACCGGGCGCACGTCACCTCATCGAATTGAGGGGGACGGCCCGAAGCTTGGTGGCTGGCCACTACCAGCCGCTGGCGGACAACTCCGGCATTGCACCGAAGTCCGACCAAACTGGTTCTCTGCAGTCGGTTCAGAGAACACTTGAGAAAGCCCATCAGGATACCCCGAATGGCGTTCTCAGGTGGTCTCCAGGGCCTAAGCCCTGAATTGCAAAAGGCTGGCAGGCCCCGCAGGCGCTTGCCAGCCCTGCAAAGAAGCAGGATTACTTGATCTCGGCCTTGGCGCCGGCATCCAGCAGCTTCTTGAGCGCCGCGTCGGCATCTGCCTTGGAAATCGCTTCCTTGACAGCCTTCGGAGCGCCGTCGACCAAGTCCTTGGCCTCTTTGAGGCCCAGGCCTGTGAGTTCGCGCACGGCCTTGATGACCTGCACTTTTTGGGCACCAGCCTCAAGCAGCATGACGTTGAATTCGGTCTGCTCTTCAACCACTGCGGCTGCGCCACCGCCACCACCGGCGGCCGGAGCCGCCATCGATGCGGCGGACACGCCGAACTTCTCTTCGATGGCCTTGACCAGATCGTTGAGTTCCATCACGGACATGCTGTCCATGGCGGTCAGGAATGCGTCTTTATCGAATGCCATTGGGTTTTCTCGATTCAGGAGTTGGTTTGGATCGTGGTACTTGTGATCAATCAGGCGGCAGCTGGCGCTTCAGCGGCAGGGGCCGCTTCAACAACCGCTTGAACCGCGGGGGCGTTCTTCTCTATCAGTGCTGACAGCACCGCTGCAAATCGCTGGATAGGCGACTTGAGCAGGCCGGCGACCTGAGAGATCAGCACTTCTCGGCTCGGGATGGCTGCCAGGGCTTTCACCCCATTGGCGTCCAGCGCCTTGCCGGCGTAAGCGCCGCCGATGATGACCAACTTGTCGTTGCTCTTGGCAAAGTCAGCAATGACCTTGGCCGCGGCGACAGCGTCTGCTGAAAAGCCATAAATCAGCGGACCTGCCATGCTCTCCGATGCCACCTCGAACTGGGTACCGACCACAGCGCGGCGAGCGAGCGAGTTCTTCAATACATGAAGATACACGCCCTTCTCGCGCGCGTCGCGGCGCAGCTTGTCCAGGTGTTCAACGGTGAGGCCACGGTACTCGGCCAACGCGAGGGTCTGGGACTTGGCGGCTTGCGCCGACACGTCCGCGACCACGGCTGCCTTCTCGTTGCGATTAAGACTCAAAGGTCTGCTCCTCACAAAATCGCGCCTTCGGGCTGTGGTGGATCTTGTCCACATCAGCCCTCCGGCGCACCGGGGTTGCAGCGACCAAACCCTCTGGCATCAGGACACCCGAGGCTTGCACCTCGAACACCGATTCCTTCAGGCGGGACCGCCATCTGCGCTGGCAAATCCAACATCGTCTTGCGACGACAGCGGATAGATTAAGAGGCCGTCAGGCCTCGCCAGCGGTCTTGGATGGCCCGCCACCGGTTTGCACCGAGGCGGCCCACCAAACTCCAGACCCTTCGCGCTAGACCGGCGCGAGAGGCCTTGATGCGTCAGGTGCCGGGGGTCATCGACTGCATGTCGACGCGAACACCCACACCCATGGTCGAGGACACTGCGAGCTTGCGCAGGTAAACGCCTTTGCTCGAGGCCGGCTTGGCCTTGCTCAGCGCGTCCAGCAAGGCCGCGAGATTGCCCTTGAGCTTGTCACTGTCGAACGAGCGGCGACCGATGGTGCCGTGGATGATGCCACCCTTGTCGACACGGAACTGAACCTGACCCGCCTTGGCGTTGCGCACCGCGGTGGCGACGTCAGGGGTGACGGTACCGACCTTCGGATTGGGCATCAGGCCGCGCGGCCCCAGGATCTGGCCCAAGGTGCCGACGACCCGCATCGTGTCAGGTGAAGCGATCACGACATCGAAGTCCATCTTGCCGGCCTTGATGTCGGCAGCCAGGTCATCCATGCCGACGATGTCGGCGCCTGCGGCACGGGCTTCATCGGCTTTGGCGCCTTGGGCAAACACGGCCACACGCTTGGTCTTGCCAGTGCCATTGGGCAGCACAACCGCGCCGCGAACGACCTGGTCTGACTTCTTGGCATCGATGCCGAGTTGCACCGCCACGTCGATGGATTCATCGAACTTCGCGAGGGCACAGTCCTTGACGATTGCGATCGCATCGTCAAAGGTGTAGAGCTTGAGCGAGTCGACTTTGCCGACAGCCGCTTTTTGGCGCTTGGTGAGCTTGGACATGTCAGACCCCTTCGACCGTGATGCCCATCGAACGGGCGGAACCTGCGATCGTGCGAACGGCGGCATCCATGTCGGCGCCGGTCAGATCCTTGATCTTGATCTTGGCGATCTCTTCGAGCTGGGCGCGCGTGATCTTGCCGACCTTCTCCAGGTGCGGGCGGCCAGAGCCCTTGTCGATCTTCACAGCCTTCTTCAACAGCACACTGGCTGGCGGCGACTTCAGGATGAAGGTGAAGGACTTGTCAGCGTAGGCGGTGATCACCACGGGCAGCTTCAGACCTGGCTCGATGCCCTGGGTCTGGGCGTTGAACGCCTTGCAGAACTCCATGATGTTCAGACCGCGCTGACCGAGCGCCGGGCCGATCGGGGGCGAAGGATTGGCCTTGCCCGCTGGTACTTGCAGCTTGATAAAGCCGACGATTTTCTTTGCCATGATGGCTCCTTATCGGGTGCAAACGCCTGTGGACCTGAGGCTCACGCAGCTCCCCGCACTTCAGCCCTTTGATACTTGCAGCGCGCCGGGGCTGTGACAGCGCACGGAGACAAACAACTTCTGATCAGATCTTCTCGACCTGTGCGAAATCCAGCTCGACGCCCGTGGCGCGCCCGAAAATCGTCACCGAGACCTTGACCTTGGACTTCTCGTAATTGACGTCTTCGACCGCGCCATTGAAATCGGTGAATGGACCTTCCTTGACCCGCACCAACTCGCCGACCAACCATTCGACCTTGGGCCGCGGCTTCTCAAGACCTTCCTGCATCTGGTTGACGATCTTCATCACCTCGGCTTCGGAAATCGGCGCCGGCCGGTTCTTCGCACCACCGACAAAACCAGTGACCTTGCTGGTGTGCTTGACCAAATGCCAGGACTCGTCGTCCATCGACATCTCGACCAGCACATAACCCGGGAAGAAGCGACGCTCGGTGACCGACTTCTTGCCGTTTTTGAGTTCAATGACTTCTTCGGTGGGCACCAGGATGCGACCGAACTTGTCGTGCATGCCAGCACGCTCGATGCGCTCGCGGATGTTGCGCTCGACGGCCTTTTCCATGCCCGAGTAGGCGTGAACCACATACCAGCGCAGCGGCAAGCCAGTGGCCACTGGCGCTTCAGGCACTGCAGCAGTTTCGGGAATCAGTTCGCTCATTGCATCTTCCTCTTAGCGCTTCCAGCCGAGAACCAGGTCATACAGCACCCATTCCAGCGTCTTGTCAGTCAGGAACAGGAACAGCGCCATCACGATGCCAAATGCAAACACGTAACCCGTCATCTGCATCGCTTCCTTGCGCGCGGGCCAGACGACTTTGCGGGTCTCGCGAACCGAATCGCGCCCGAAGGCAATCAACTGCCGACCTGACTCCGACGTGAAGAACATGGCCACGGCGCCAACCAACAGCAACAACAGCGCCAGCACGCGCAGCCACAAGTCCTGCTTGCCCAGCAGGTAGTACACCGTCACGGCTGCCACGAGCAAGACCGCAGCCGCAGCCAGCTTGGCTTTGTCCGCGCCTGTAGAAACCGTCTCGACTTCAGTATTGGTAGCCATTTATTTCGTCTCTTACGCCCTCTGCGCCGCGGCCCAAAGTGCCGGTTTGCGCCGGGTGCACCCAACAGCGGCAAAGCCCGCCGGGCTGTCATCAGCCTGCGGGCCTAGCCTGGTCGGGCCTGAAATCTGTCGCGACTTTGTGACCAGTCGCGCTCAGTGTGGTTCGTGCTTGGCAGGGGCAGAGGGAATCGAACCCCCAACCTTCGGTTTTGGAGACCGACGCTCTGCCAATTGAGCTATGCCCCTGCAGCTCGAACCCATTACAACTCGATACTAAGCGATGATCTTGGCGACGACGCCGGCGCCAACAGTGCGGCCGCCTTCGCGGATCGCGAAACGCAGACCTTCTTCCATCGCGATCGGCGCAATCAGCTTGACCGTGATGCTGACGTTGTCGCCAGGCATCACCATTTCCTTGTCAGCCGGCAACTCCACCGCGCCCGTCACGTCCGTCGTGCGGAAGTAGAACTGGGGGCGATAGTTGTTGAAGAACGGCGTGTGGCGGCCGCCCTCTTCCTTGCTCAGCACGTAGATCTCGGCCGTGAAGTGCGTATGCGGCTTGACACTGCCGGGCTTGCACAGCACCTGGCCGCGCTGCACATCTTCGCGCTTGGTGCCGCGCAGCAAGATACCGACGTTGTCGCCGGCCATGCCCTGGTCGAGCAGCTTGCGGAACATTTCAACGCCAGTGCAGGTGGTCTTCTGCGTGTTGGCGATACCCACGATCTCGATTTCCTCGCCAACCTTGATGATGCCGCGCTCGATCCGGCCCGTCACCACGGTGCCACGACCCGAGATCGAGAAAACGTCCTCGACCGGCATCAGGAATGCGCCGTCGATCGCACGCTCGGGCGTCGGGATGTAGCTGTCTAGCGCATCAGCCAGCTTCATGATGGCTTGCTCGCCCATCACGCCGGTGTCGCCTTCGAGCGCGAGCTTGGCGCTGCCGTGAATGATCGGGGTGTCGTCGCCCGGGAAATCGTACTTGTCGAGCAGCTCGCGCACTTCCATCTCGACCAGCTCGAGCAGCTCGGCGTCGTCGACCATGTCGCACTTGTTCAGGAACACGATGATGTAAGGCACGCCAACTTGGCGCGCCAGCAGGATGTGCTCACGCGTTTGGGGCATCGGGCCGTCAGCGGCCGAGCACACCAATATCGCGCCATCCATCTGCGCCGCACCGGTGATCATGTTTTTCACATAGTCAGCGTGACCCGGGCAGTCGACGTGCGCGTAGTGGCGGTTCGCGGTCTCGTACTCGACGTGCGCGGTGTTGATCGTGATGCCCCGGGCTTTTTCTTCCGGCGCCGCATCGATCTGGTCGTAGGCCTTGAACTCGCCGCCAAACTTCTGCGCCAGCACCTTGGTGATCGCCGCCGTCAGCGTGGTCTTGCCATGGTCGACGTGACCGATCGTGCCCACGTTGACGTGGGGCTTGGTACGTTCGAATTTACTCTTTGCCATTGCTTCTCTCCAAAAAGAGCTGTTGCCCGTGTGTGTTTAAGGTTTCCAGCACTGGTCTGCCACGGGCAGCTGACCAACCACACTTCTGCGGCGCCGAAGACCATCTCAAACTGCCACCGCAGCAACCCAGCGGTCGCGGCGGGGTGGGCCTATTTCGCCCTGGACGTGATGATCGCTTCTGCCACGTTCTTGGGCGCTTCGCTGTAATGCTTGAATTCCATCGTGTAGGTGGCGCGGCCTTGCGACATCGATCGCAGCGTGGTCGAGTAGCCAAACATCTCAGACAGTGGCACCTCGGCCTTGATGACCTTGCCACCACCAGGCATGTCGTCCATACCCTGCACCATGCCGCGACGTGACGACAAGTCACCCATCACCGAGCCGGCGTAGTCTTCAGGCGTCTCGACTTCAACCGCCATCATCGGCTCCAGGATCACCGGCGAGGCCTTGCGGCAGCCGTCCTTGAAGCCCAGCGATGCGGCCATCTTGAAGGCATTTTCGTTCGAGTCCACTTCGTGGTAGGAGCCGAAGGTCAGCGTGACCTTGACGTCGACCACCGGGAAACCGGCCAGCACGCCATTGGGCAGCGAGTCGATCACACCCTTCTGCACCGCAGGGATGAATTCGCGCGGCACCACTCCACCCTTGATGGCATCGACGAACTCGAAGCCCTTGCCCGGCTCCTGCGGCTCGACCTTGAAGACGACGTGGCCGTACTGGCCCTTGCCGCCCGACTGGCGCACGAACTTGCCTTCGACGTCGGTCACCGTTTTGCGGATGGTCTCGCGGTAAGCCACTTGCGGCTTGCCGACGTTGGCCTCGACACCGAACTCGCGCTTCATCCGGTCGACGATGATTTCCAGGTGCAACTCACCCATGCCCGAGATGATGGTCTGGCCCGACTCTTCGTCGGTCTTGACGCGGAACGACGGATCCTCAGCAGCCAGGCGACCCAAGGCAATGCCCATCTTTTCCTGGTCGGCCTTGGTCTTGGGCTCGACGGCCTGAGAAATCACCGGCTCCGGGAAGATCATCTTC
>Ga0214919_10003665_pt1 | contig 22975 bp, 16 predicted proteins | sample LL1503_MetaG_FD_177994 | JGI IMG/M metagenome (GOLD analysis project Ga0214919, IMG submission 177994) | Freshwater microbial communities from Lake Lanier, Atlanta, Georgia, United States - LL-1503 | ecosystem: Environmental > Aquatic > Freshwater > Lake | place: USA: Georgia | collected... | reverse complement strand
ATTATTATTATTTCCTTTCAATTTAAATCCTTCTTGAGGCATTTTAGGAATACTATTAAGATAATCCATAGATTCTTCACCACCACCAGTAGAATTCATATTCATATTATTATTATTATTTCCTTTTAATTTAAATCCTTCTTGAGGCATTTTAGGAATACTATTAAGATAATCCATAGATTCTTCACCACCACCTACTTTGCATCCACGTTTTTTATCAGAATTTTCTGTACGTGGAAAATTATCTTGGGTTACAGGTTTTTTATAAGAATCCAATACATATTGAGATGCAGGACTACCACCATTTAATTTTTTAGTTTGTGATTTTCTATTATTTCTATAATTTTTACGAGAATTGCTTTTTCGTTTAGCAGGCATTTTAATATATTTAGCTAAATAATTTATTATTTAATATGAATAATTTTATAATTTAATTTATAAAATATTTAATTTATTTTTATTAATATAATATTAGATTAAAATTATAATTTAATTAAAAATAAATAAACAATAAAAATAAATAAATAAAAATAAATAAATAAAAATTTATTTTTAATTTTAATTTTTAATTTTATTTAAAAATTGAAATAAAATTAAAAATTGAAATAAATATAAATTTTAAAGAATATAAATAATATAAACAATATAAACAAAAACTTATTATTTAATAATACATAGTTAAAGTTACTTATAAATACTTAGTTATAAATAAATAATATATATAAACTAATAGAATGAATTTTTGCCCAGATTGCGAAAATAGTTTATTTATAAAAATATTAAATATTGAAAATTCTAATAAAATATTAAGTTTTGTATGTAATAATTGTAATTATAAAAAGAATATTGATATTGCAAAAGAACCTGAATTTAAATGTGTATATTCAAAATCAAACAATATCAAAAAAATAGATATTAATAAAAATAATGATATTTATTTATGTAAAGATCCTACATTACCTCATGTAGATATTATTCCTTGCCCCAATCCAGATTGTATTACTAATAAAGAAAAAGATAAATTAGAAACACTAGATATATCAAGTAAAATAGATAAATTAACTATAAATGGTGAAAATGAAACTTATAATGAAAATATTAATAATGTATTATATAAAAAAATCAGCGAAAGTGATTTAACTTTTAAATATCAATGTTGTAATTGTAATTATACTTGGTTAAATAAATAAATATAAATAAATATAAATAAATATAAATAAATATAAACAATAAAAATTTTGTATTAGTCTTTGTACAATTAGTTTTGTACTATTAAGTTTTTTGTAGCATTAGTTTTTTATGCATTATTTTTATGCATTATTTTTTTACAATATTTTTCTTTGTTTCTATTAGATAAAAAATATAAATTGTAAATTATAATTATTATTTATTATTTGTAAAATTATAGTTTTATTAATTTATCATAATATTTATAAATATTTATAATGAATAATAATACTTCTAGAGTTAATAGTATAAGTAAGTTGATAAATAAAAATAAAAGTAACCAAGCATCAAGTTTGGCAAGTTCATCAAATCCATCATTAGTAGATAATATAATTTCAAAAGTAAAAAATAGTGAAAAACAAAATTTAATTATATATATAGTTGTTGCAATTCCTATATTGATATTTCTTATATATATTGTTTATAATTATAATTTTTCAGCACGTTCATCTACAGTTATTACTGGTATGAAATATAAATCAACTATTAAACCAAAACAATTGACAGAATGCTATGCAATTAATGCAACAAAACAATATAAATTATGCGATTATTATATATGTTCTAGTTTTATGACTCCATGTGTAGGTAATCAACATTATGATTATGTTAGTATTGATATGATACAAGAAGTTTTACATTCTGGTGCTAGATATATCCAAATACCCATATGTGAATCAGATGTTACTATTAATGCAATACCTGTAGTTGGTACAGCAGTTTATGGACAAAGGCTAATTACAAGTTTAAATACACTAGATATTAAATTAGTATTAAATACAATTAAAGTTAATGCATTTATTGTCAATAATGTAACTGTAAATTACCCATTAATAATTCATTTTATTCTTAATACAAATAATAAAACTACACTTAATATATTGGCTAAAAATATATTAGAAATAATGAGTGATGTGATAGTTGATTCAAGTAAATATAAAATAAGTGATACAACAAAACCAACACCTATTTATTACGAAAAATTATGCAATCTTCTTAATAAAATAATTATATTTGCAACACCTGAATATTTTGGTAGTGATTTAGAATCATATGTAGTTCCTACAACAAAATTATTTGAAATTTATCATTTCAGCGAACTTGGACCAATTAATGTACCAGATGATATTATTTATACAAATTTGTATAATAATAAACTCTCTGGAACACAACAAAGAATTAGTGATAATTATTTTAAAAATACATATCCATCATTAGATATTATTTTAGATAATATAGATACAATAGGTGAAACAGTATTATCAAATACCAGTATTATGAATAATATTACCAGTTTTAATAAAATAGGTATGACTCTTGTTAAACCTAATTATCCAGAAGATGTTATAAGTAAAAATTATGATACATCCGAATCTATATATTATGGTTGTCAATTATCACCTATGAATTTTCAAGTTAATGATGTTAATATGCAAAATTATTTAGTTATATTTAAAGAATCTAGTTTTAGATTAAAACCTAATAGTTTAAGATTTTCGGAATTAGAAAAACCTATAACAGATTATAATCAAATATATCAATCAATAACAACTGTAAATGAAAATATTATTAATGATTTTTATTCTAGACATAATAATTTACTTATTGCATTTGAATCTTATACACTTTTGAATACATATTTAACTCAAGTAGAATCAAGTTTGAAGTTTAGTGTAGGTAGTAAAATTACCACAGATATATATGGTAAAGTAACAAATAATATAGGAATTGATCAATTATTTATACCTAGAAAAAGTAAAATTGGTAAATTAACTAATATATCGATGTATTTAGAAAGTGCTTCAAATACAGGATTCTTTATTACAAATAAAAGTACTAATTTTTATTTAGAAAATTTAGCATCAAATAAAAAAGATTTATTAAAACAAGCAATGTATATAGAAAAACCAAAAATAAGAGATAATACTATTGTAAATCAAATGATTAGTATGAGAACAGCAAATGATGATACACCATTATATTTAGCATTTGAAAATAAATTAGTTAAAGCATATGCAAATATTGCAAATACACAAGCATATCGTAATATGACATTTATAGTTCATAAAATACCTTTTAAATATGTTATTAAAATATTTACTATTTATGATGGAAGTGTTAAAACAATGAGCGGTAATATAATTGGTGTTCTAGAGAATAATATTGAAGATGGTACTTCATATTATGTTATTCAACATAATAATAGAAATGGTAATAATTTTGATATACTTACTGATCAATTTACTTTACAAAATAAAAATAAAGCTACATATGTAGAGTTTGATTCAAGTACAAAATTATTATATGATAGATTACTTCGCCCATCACAAAATAGTATATTTAAATTATCATTACAAAATGGTTATTATAAAATAATAAATGTTTTTAATGATAATTTAATTTTAAAAGATAATAATAAATTACTTTTTGGTACTGCAGTAACTAATGAAAATTTATTTAAAATAAATATTTCATATGAATTGACATAATTTTACTATTTAGAATCTTTATAATTTATACTTAATTACATTCTATTTATACCTAAAATATGAATTAAATCTTCAAAAAGATTTAGTATTTTAATAAATATGCTAAATGATTCTAGAGGATAATTAGGCACAACTTTACCATCAATACATTTATTAGCATCTTCTTGTAATTTTTTATGATTTGATAAAAGTAGAAGTATAAATATAATTAAGGATATAATAGATATAAATAGATAAAAAATCTTTATTGTATTGCTATCTTTATTATCTTGTAATAAAAATACACCAATAATAAATACTATAATAAGAATCAATAATGCAATATTTAGATATTTATCCCAATCAAAAGTAATTATTTTATCACCATAATAATAACCAGCAATTCCAGTTATTAATGTTATAAGAACTGTTAATATACCTGCTAATCCAACTACATTTGTTAATCTACCAAACCATATAATTGGTATTACGAATATACTTAAACTAATAATTAGTAATACCCATATAGTATTACTAGCTAAAATATTATTAGGATTAATATTTTGCAATGCATATAATAAAATAAATAATATTGATAATATAAAAATCATTATTATAAAGATGTTTCCCTGTGTCATTGATAGTAAAAATGAATTGAAAATACCGGTTTGATCATTAACTAATACTACTATAAATACAAGCAATATTGAAAGAATAATATAAAGATATGTATTAAATACATAATGATCACATGTTAATACACCATTTTTAAATGCATAATTTCCTATTAAAATACATATAAGTATTACAATTGTTAAAGAACAAAATAATTTTAATAATACATTACTATTAGTTATAATATTAGTTAATTTATTATTTAATTTAGTATCTAGACTACTAGATAGCTTATTTGAAGACATTGATTTATATTTTTACTTATTTACTTATATATTTTACTTATTTACTTATATTTTTATTAATTTACTTATATTTTTACTTATTTACTTATATATTTATTAAAATTTTATTTTTATTTAATAATATTAAATAAGTTTATTTTTTCTATGTAATTTAATAGATAATTATAATAATTATAATAATATTTAATTATATTTAATTATAATAAATTATATTTGTTTTAAAAATACCTTAATAAATAGTAGAATAATAATAAAATAATAATATTACTTATTAAATAATATTATAAATGGCTAATAAAAATACTACTAAAAATAATAATTCTAAATTATCAAATGATTCCATAAATAGTAAAATTACAGCACCGTCTATTAAAAATACAACATCAAAAAGTGTAAATGCAGCAAATAATAATTCTTCTGTATCTATAAATTCATCTATAAATTCATTAAATTCTTTAATATCAAATAATTCTTCAAATTTAAATAATGCAATTAAATCATCACAATCCCCTTCAAAATCAGCTTCACTAAACGAGTCTTCGTCATTTAAAACAGCAAAAGAAGAAGCTGGTGTATATGAAGTTGTATCTACAAATTATATGTTATTAATTGGTATTTCAGCTGCATTAATAATAATAATAATTATTTATGCATTATCACAATCATTTCGTGTAGGAAGAGCGGTAAGTAGCATGGTTGTTTATCAAGGTTATCAACAAATTTCATCTTTAAAAGTAGATTCTACTAGCAAATTTACTTTAGGAAACTATCACACTGCAAGTGCATATAATGCTGCTCATTCTGGATATCAAATGTATGATTATACTAGTGAGAAAGTAGTATTATCTATTTTGCAAAGTGGAGCTAGATATCTTGAATTTAATGTTTTTAATAGTTGTTTTGGTGATAAAGCATATCCTGTAGTCAGTATGGGGTATAAAACAGGTGAATGGAAAATGATGATAAATGATACACCTTTAGAAAATATTTTTAAAATTATTAGTGAAAATGCATTTACAATTAGTCAAGGTGAGACAGGCGTTAGTAATTTTAACGATCCTGTAATTATAGGTTTAAATTTAAATACAAATAGTAATCAAAGCTGTTTAAATTTAATTGCATATTTAATAATACAATATTTTGGTACAAGATTACTAGATAATAAATATAGTTTTCAACAAAATGATAATATTGCAGGTATTCCAATGCAAAATATAGTTGGTTCTGATACTAATGGTGGCAAAGTTATTATTTTTACTAGTGATGGATATCAAGGTAGTGGATTAGATGAAATTGTTAATTATTCATGGGATAGTGGTAAAAAATTACAAAGAATAAATAATTCTCAAATAATAGAGCCTAGTTTTAATTCAAAAGGATTAATTGAATTTAATAAAACTGGTATGACAATAGTTGTAAATCATTCTGAAGGCGATTTTTTAAATAATAATTATGATCCAACTAAAGCACTTAATCTAGGTTGTCAATTTGTAACAATGGAATATCAATATATTGATAATAATATGGATATTTATATTACTAATTTTAAAAATTCAGCATTTGTATTAAAAGATGCTAAATTAAGATAATTATTTAAGATAATTATTTAAGATAATTATTTCATACATTTAATCATTTTTTTTCTTAAATAACATACAACACTAAGACGACCATCTCCAATTATAGGTGTATTGGAATGAAATTCATGAACATCCATTGCTAAAAAATCACCTTGTCTAACATCAACACAAATTCCCCATCTAGGAAATCCTAAATATCCACCAATATAGTCTTTGTATTTTATATTATTATTATTATTATTATTTTGTGTTTTTGATTTTGATTTTTCAAGTACTATTAAATTACCAAAACCTTCATCTAAATCACCATTATCTCTATGTGTAGCAGTACGCCAATTATAATTTACTGTAATTGTACTATATGCTGTATTTGCAATTTGAAAATCTGGTGTTTTTTTAGCTCTATCTATTTGTATTTTATATCTATCTGGAACTAATTTTTTAAATAATTTATCTGCTTCTTTAATTAATGGTATTGTGTTTTTCCATTTTTCTACATTTTTTTTAGTAAATTGTGTAGTTCTACACATAGGAATACTTAAATTAATTTCTTTAGTTTCTTTAGTTTCTTTAGTTTCTTTAGTTTTCCTAGTTTTCCTATTATAATTGTTTCTATCAGGACGATCATAATATCCAGCTATATTACTTTGTGATATATTACTAATATTATCTCTAGATATTTTACCACTTTTTGTTTTATAAAATACTCTAAAACTATCAGTCTTTAATATCTTACCTACATGATTAGGTAATTTTTTTAGTGATAGTTTTCCTGCTGCTGCACCTCTATTAGAATTTTTATGCATAGCATGTTTTTCTAAAGCATTATAAGCATCAATACATATTCGTTCTGGAATAACATTTTTTCTAAATTTTAATAATAATTTTTTTGTTCCATCTTCTTCAATACCATAAACATCTGTATCTGTATTAACTATCGGATTATGTTTAGTATAATGAGTTTCTGAAAAATAAGTACCTTCTTTTTTATATATTTCATCTTTTGTTAAAATTGGTTTAATAATAATTGTTTTTATTTTGTGTTTTGACATAATATTAATATAATTTATAAAGTATAACTTAATATATATTCATATAAATATTCAAAATAAAGTATAAATAAAAAATAAAAAAAACAAGATATTTAATCAAAAATTGAAATAATATTTTAAATTATATTTTTATTAAGTAAATATATAATAGAATCTGTATTTACTCATTAACATACTCAAATTGTCAAAGATGGAACGTAGAAATAATCTGTTTTTTATTAGTTTTGCAATTAAAAAAGCAAATACAATCTTTTATGTAAAACAATGCTTAGATTCATACAAAAAACTATGTGTAGATTTTGGAATACCAGATATACACAATCCGTATTTATATAGTCATAAATTCATAAATAAAGAGCATTTAATTACAAATTCTCTTAATATGTTAGAAGAATCATTGAATCTGTGCAATTAAGATTTTTTCATTATTTTTTTATTTTTAGTAAAAACATAAAAAATATAATAAAAATTGAAAAATTTAATTATTTTTGATTAAAATAAAAAATAAATATATAAAAATGTCAGATATAATTCAACCAAAATACGAATTACAAAATTCAGAACCAAATACAAATGAAGATTCGAAATATATAAATAAAAGTACTACTGAATTAGTAAATATACTTTATGATACAAAAAATAACAAAACTTTAGAAGAATACAAAAAAATTTATGTATTAATGCAAACTTATTTATTTAATCGTTATCCAATATTTAATGAATCATTTAATAAAGGTTATCCTACTGATAATACATATATAATCAAAATATCATATAATATTATTCAAAAAGTTATAAATTTATTACATTTTCTAAAATATAAAGATGAAAGCTATTTGTCAAGAGATGATGATGATACTTCTATATGTGGATTACAAAATAGATCTTACGCATTTTTTAAATCTAAAATTAATGTAAATGGGGAAATTATATATGTATTTTGTATGAAAAATAATAAAAATTGTAAAGGAATCCTTTTAAGTCCCCATATAAATTAGTATTTATATTTATAAGTTCATTTTTTATATTTATAAGTTCATTTTTTTTTATTTTAATAAACATATAAACATATACACATATAAACATATAAATAATACATAATTTAATTTGAAAATGATAAAAAATACAATTTTGAATAATAATAATATTTATACTTTACGTAATTATGCATCACAATATATATATAATATTGTATCTACACGTCAAACTAATTTAGATATAAAGAATAAAAATTTAAAATTACAGTCAATATTTAAAGAATTAATAAATAAAATTAGGTTTATATCAACAACAGATGAAGTAGATATAGATAATACACCTATGTCATTTTTATTTCAACATATTAGACAATCTATTATACAAATTGTTGCTAACTTATCACCATTAAATGATAAATTATTTTTAGAAAAATATTTATATAATAATTTAGAATGGTGTATTAGATTTTATAAATCTTTGACAATTTTAAATGCAAAAGATATTATAGTTTGGTATTTTTTTCACATACCATATTTTAATGAAGAAACTCTAAAATCTACACAAATAGATAAACAAAGAGATGTATATATAAAAATGCTAGACTATTTTATTATTAATTGGGATTCTGATTTAAACTTTAATGAAAAAGAATTTATATTTCTAAGTAATCAAACATGTATGCCATATGCTGCATCTTATCATAATAAAAATAACGTTTTACTTCTAACTACATATTGTAAATTACTTAGAAAAATATGTCCATTTCTTAATTATTATAGTCCAAACTTAGCTGAAAAAATATTAAAAGAAAAGTATATAAATAAGGAAAATGATAATAAAATACCTAATCAAGAAAAAAAACGTATATGTTTTATTAGTGATTCATTTACAACAGATACTAGTGTTTTAAGAGATAGAGTTAGTATAATAGGTAAGCTAGATAGAAATAAATATGATGTATATTTTGCATCTTTTTATCCTTTTGAATATATTAATGGTATAATTGCAAAAGTATTTATGGAAAGAATAAAACAAAATTATATATCTCTTGGAAATAATTTATCTAGTGCTAGAAGTATTTTAGAAACTTATAAATTTGATTTTATAGTTTATCCAGATTTAGGAATGAAATTATTACCAACTCTTCTTGCATATTCTCGTATTGCCCAAGTACAATTAACAACTTGGGGTCATAGTGAAACCAGTGGTATTGATACTATTGATTATTTTATATCTAGTAACTATTTTGAAAAAGAAATTTTATTATCTCAGTCACATTATAGTGAAAAATTAATATTATTTAAAAGTTTAGGCACATTTTATATTAGTCCTCATAAATTATTTGTTGATAATAATCCAAAATACAAAAAGCAGGATTTAGGAAATCCTACACACAAAGACCTCACAAAAAATGATGAAAAAACTACTATAAATACAAGGGAGCTCGAGGGGCTGAAGCCCTCGGTAACAAGGGAGCTCGAGGGGCTGAAGCCCTCGCAGCTGAAGCCATCAAAATTCAAAACAAGAGAAGAATATGGATATAAAAATACCCAAAATCTTTATGTATGCTTACAAACATTTTATAAATTAAATACAGAATTTGAAACTTGTCTAGCACGTATTCTAGAGTTAGACCCTAATAGTATTATATTACTTTCTAATACGTTTCCATTTTATAAAAGCCATTTGAAAAGAATTAAACAAATCATAGGTGATGAAAAATTGAGGAGAGTACGTTGGTATGGTTCTCTAGAAAAAGACGAATTTCTTAATCTAGTCAGTATATGTGATGTATGTTTAGATCCATTTCCGTTTGGTGGTTTTAATACTTCTTATGATGCATTTGATTATAATATACCAGTTGTAACTTTAGAAGGCGATTTTTTGCATGGACGTTTTACTAGTGGTCTATATAGAAAAATGGGTCTAGATGAATGTATTGTAAATACACCAGAAGAATATGCAAAATTGGCATCTAATATAGGAATAAATGAAAAATTAAGGCATAAAATAAATAGAAATATTGAAATGAAAAAAAATTTGATTTTTCAAGAACAAGAAAGCGTCGATGAATGGAATAATTTATTTTCTATAATTTAGATAACTATTCATTTTCAAAATATTTTTTGCTATCATCTGAACCACCAATAAATTCCGCTTTATAAAATACTATTGGAACTGTAGTATGATTCTTTTTAAATGTTTTATCATTAGATTTTAATATATTTAATAGATTTGTCTTGCTAAAAAAACTAGAGGGTTCTGCTTCTATATCAATAAATATAACTTTTTTATTAAGTAATGGTTTATTTTTAAAATAATCTAGAATACCTATACAATAAGGACAAGTATTACGACCATAAATAACTATTTTTTTATTAAAATATTGATGAGGCATATTTGTTTTAGATATTGTTTTTGCATTGTATCCAGTTACACTACGAGTTTGCCCTTCTGAATTATTTTCTTCATCTGATAAATAAAATAATTCATTTTTAAAAACAAGATATTTCATTTTTTAATCTAGAATATATTTTGTAAAATATTATAATATTTATATTTATTTACTAATGTTTAATATTTAATATATAATAATATTATAATAATATAATATATAACAATATAACAATATAAACTAAATAAAATGGATAACTCATTTTTAAATTATCTTTTATGTTTGTGTCTATTATTAATTTTAATATTATATTTATATCAAAATAACAATAGTTTTAAGAAAATGAATAAACATAAAATGAATAAATTATCTCATAATATAAAACACCATAAACTACAAAATACAAACAAAATAAACAATTTACAAAATGTATCAAATCAAAATACTATATTTAGAGATGTAGGTATGCCAATTCATAGAGTAGGTCCAGTAATTAATTTTCATCAACATTTTAATAAATATAATACAAATCCTACATATACTACTGTTAAAGGATGTGGTAATCCTACAGGTATTCCAGAATTAGGTTGGCGTAATATGTATATATCTAATTATACAAATAATGAAGTAAAAGATGAAGATGCTTTTGCAGGTATTTCTACTAGAAATTATTTAAATAATATGGAAAATGTAGATAATATATATAGAAAATAAAAAATATTAAGTCCAAATAACAAATTAAATTAATAAAATTCTTTTTTAGTAGTATTTATATTTTTATTTTTATTTTTTATATTGTAAAATATATATTGTAAGTAAATAATTAAATAAGTAAATAAGTAAATAAAAATATAACAATATAATAAATAATAAAATAAAATTTAAAATAGCATTTAAAATACAAAAAGATATAAGCTATAAATAATGAATATAATTAATAATCAATTATTATTATTTTCTATATTTTTATTATGTATTATTTTAATTACATATTTACATCTTAAAAATCAAAATAATGAAAAATTTGAAAATAATAATTTAGATGTTTTTAATGATAATGAAATAACTAATAATACATTAAAAATAGCTATAAATTCTCAATTAGATAATTTTAATAGTATAATTAATAAATATTCTAAATTAGATCCAAATATTACAGTAGATAATAATGGTATATTATGTGATAATTCGCTTCCTTGTAAAAAAGATTCTAAATCTAATGATCGTCAATGTTTAGTTAATAATAGTTCATCGTCATGTAGTAGTTTTTTCAGTGATGGACAAATTAATAGTTTTACTAATTTAGATATACAATCATTAAATAATAGTTTGCGTACAAATATTATAAATAATTCTTCAACTATAATTACAAGTGCAAATGCTAAACAAGCGGTTTTAGATAATATTATAAATATAATAGTTGCAAAATTAGATTTAATTAAAAATCAAGAAGATATTATATTACATAATAATGATAGTTTAAATGATAAAAAAAATAAAGTAAAAAATATTAATAAAGATTTTGAAAAAAATGAAAATGATGTTAATATAAATCAATATAATTTTAAAAATTTTTTAATAAAAAATGATATTAATAATAATAAAATAAGTTTATATCGTAGTATTTTATATGGTTTAATAATTGCAATAATAGTTACTGGAATTTTATTATATTTTATAAGTTAGAATCAAAATACAATAAATAAATTTTTAAACATCGGTATTATTTTCAGAATCAATTAAATCTCCAGAACTACCAAATAATTTAAAATTATAATATTCTTTATTTCTACCTTTTGGTTTTCCAATATATCTCTCCATTTGTTTCATGAATAATGTTTTTTGTGTTTTGAAATCTCTACCAACAAATATTTGAAATTCTGAATACAATGTATTACTATCAATTTTATATCCTGGTGCTTCAACAATTTTATCATTAAAGAATTGTGTATAAGTACTTGCTTCTTCTTGATACTCTTTTACAGCTATTTTTATTTTATCAGGTACAGTAAATTTAAATCCACAGCTTTTTAATGCCTTATATCTTTCAAATAATAGATATAAGAAATAGGGAGCCCAATCTTTATAAAGATGTTCTTGATTTTCGGCTTTAAAATGAAATGGAAATTTAACAGGATCATTCAATTTATAAAAATCTTCTTCTTTACTTATAAATTTAGATGGACAAGGTAAAACATACATTTTACGCCAAAAACCATCATCAGTAGATTCATTTCTAGGTATATCATTACATTGCATCATCATAGCATATTGTGGTATAAATCTAATTAAATCTTTATTTAAATGCCTACCTACTAATTCATCACCACTAATAAGTTCTTTAACCTTGTCTGATTCAAAAGGTTGCCCACCTTTGGGTTCTGTAGTAATAGCAATTCTACATCCTTTTAATGATGCAATAGCCGGAGATGCAGAGTTTGCATCTCTTTTAGCAGTATTTAATAATGTATTATCAAATGTTTTAAAATATTCACCAAATGTTTTACTTATCATTTTAAAGAATTGGGATTTACCATTTGCACCAGTACCAGTAAATATATGTATCCATTCTTTGAATAAATTACCAGATAATTTTAATGCAAAAAGATTTAAAACATATTCTTGCACTTCATCTTCAGGAAAAATTCTATCCAACCAATCTTGAATTGATAATATCGTTTCTTGTGCTTCCAAAGAATCAACATCTTTTGGAAAATTTATTTTACTACTAATAGTCATCATATCTGCTTGATCTCCATCACGAAATATACAATGTTCTAAATCAAGAACACCATTATTACAAACAAATACATTACGATTTTCATCTAAATTTATATAAAATTCTTCATCATAACATTTTTGACTTAAATCTTCAATTATTTTTTTTTTATTTTGAGGTGCGCTTAAAAACTCTAAAATTATACCACATTTAGCTAAACAATTTTTTGTATATTGATTTTCTACATAACGCATTTTTTGTTCATTTACTGTACCATCAGTATCACGATCATCTACTAATTGTCTTTGATATGATAATAGCCTTTCATTTTCATCATTATCATTATCATCATTATTATTTTTAATAATAGTTGGATTATTTGCTACAACATTTGTACGATTAGTATCTATACGTAGTTGTTCATCATTTTGGTCTCTAAATACTTTATTTTTAAGATCTTCAAGAACTTTTGTTAATTCTCTATGTAATTCTTCTGTCATAAGCATATATATTTTATTTGCTGCTTTATCTTCTGTCCATTTATGATTATCAAATTTATACCAAATTGGACTTGCACCTGGACAGGCACAAGCAATGTAAAAATTAGCATAATCTTTTATATAAATTTTAATATTATGCGATAAAGTACTGATACTAAGATGTTTAATATATGTTTCTTTTGCATGTGCATGTATCCATTTATCAAAGAAATTTAATTTATTAATATTAATAATTTTATTATATTCATCTAAATTATCATGTTTTGCTAATTCTTTTAATTTATTTAAACCTAAATTATATTTACCACATTTTGGAAATTCAGAATACCAAGCTTTAATACAAGCATCTTCATCAAATTTTTCTGATTGTGAGCTCCAAGCACACCAAATATCATAATTACGATCATCCATATTATATAAACAAATACCAATATTTTTCCATTCAGTATAACTATCAGCTCTTTCTGGTTTTAAACAATTTAAAAATGGTTTAGTTTCTAATTTTGATAATGATGTAATTCTACGAAAATTTGTCTCATTTTGAGAATAATTATGAAGCATAGATATTTTCTCTTTTACTCCAAATGTTGGTTCTTTGCTATATTTATATTTTTTTGACATGTCTTCTTCTTCAAAATCAATTAAATATTCAACATTTTGAATTTTTCCAAAATTTGAAAATAATTTAATATAATCTAAAATAGATTTATCATTTTGTAATTTATCATTTTGTAATTTAATTACTATTTTATCACTTTTTTTTGTAATTTTAAATATTTTTGTAACTTTATAAAAATAACCAAGATCTTCTGGTTTTCCACATCCATAAACAAACCATGCATTAGGATAAATTATTCTTTTATCAATAACATCTTTTACATCACTTGTGTTTTCTATTTTAATTACCATATCTTTTAATTCTTCACATTTAATAATTTGTTCTCTAAGATAAAATAAAGAAGTATTAGACATAACTATTTCAGGAATAATTAAATGTATTCCATCTTTAATTTTATTATCATGAGTTATACGAGGACTATTTTTTTCTTGAACATAAATGTAAAAACTAGATGTAAATTTTATAACTTCATTTAGTTTATTAACAATAGTTTTAATAAGTATATTAATAAATTCTTCTGTATATCTACGTCTAAAATTAGTTCTATTTTTTATTTCTTCATCTGTTGCTTGAAATTTTAAATCTACATCAACTTTAACCATATTAAATTTATCACTTGGTATTTCTAAAAAATGCATTTTTTTAGGTGTTGCAATAACTAAATCTTCATGTAATGTTTCAAGAAATTTTATGTATTTTTCATCAGGTACAGACCATTTACCAGGCTTACATTCTATACTACCAAGTGATAATAAGTTTGATTTACAATTTTCACCCGACACACGAAAAGTACTTAAAATAGAGTGAGCTTTAGATTGTTGCATTTTAATATTATGTTTTATAAAATTATAAAAATAATTATAAAATGTATAAAGATTGTTTTAATAAATTCTTATAAGTTTTTAATTTTAGAAAATTATCAATTTTTAATTTTAATAGTTTTATTTAATTAGTTGATACTTTATATATAAATTACCCAAATTAATATAAAATTGTATATTAAAATTATAAATTTATAAATAATATATTAAAATATATTTAAAATATAATTTCAATTTTTAAGTTTTAAAAAATTATAAAAAAATAAAAATAAGTTTTTTAAAAAAGCAGCTTTTTTTAAAAAAAGTTACGATGAAAAATAGCATTAGGAAATCCTTTATGCAAAAGGAAGAGGAAGCTTCTATAAATACAAGGGTAATCGAGGAAACTAAAGTTCCTTGTTTAGAGTTAATATTGATTCCTTCAATTAACATAATTTATTGATTGGTCCCCATGATACATTGCAAGCATTTGCCCATTTGCATTTTGTATAATTACCTATATTTTTATTATTAAATATTTCAGTATTAAAATCTACTATATTATTACCAGGATCTTTACTACAACTACCTATTAAATTTGTATTTTGACATTTACCATTACCTATAGAATCCCAATAATCAGGACACATTGCATATGCCTTTGTTACAGTAGTAGCAAGAGCTTTTTGTTTTGAATATTGATTATATAAATATACAATAATTAATAAAAGAGATAATACACCAACAATTATAAAAAATGGTGTTGATGAATATGTATTTTTTCTAATAGTTTGATTATTATTCGACATTTTTATTATAATTTAAGAGTTATAAATATTTTTACTATTTTAGTATTTTTACTATTTTAGTATTTTTACTATTTTATATTATTATGTAAATAGATATTTATTATATATAAATATTTTTATCTAGATCTATATATTTATATTTGAAAAGAAATATCTGGGTTTCCATCTTCTGTTAATGGTGGATTTGAAATAATTATATTTGGTGCAAAAATATTTGCAACACCTTGAAAATCTTTTTGCAAAAATACAGGTTTATTATCTTGATTGTATTTACCATCAAGATCAGAACCAGTAACAGAACTAGAACTAGATTTTTTACTATTTGATACTCCATTAACAGTAGATGGATTCATACCGGTTTTATAATTTGCGGTATTATCATATGTATTTTGATTTGGAGTTGTATTTGTAGTATTATATTTATTAAATGTACCTAGTTGTTCATCTAAAATAGTATAACCTAAATTTGATTTTATACCTCCTAAAGTATCTGTTAATTTTGCACCTAAAGAATCTAATGTTGCATAATCTCCTAATTTTGAATAATTCATTGCTTGTATTGAACTATTACTAGTTGTATTATTTAATAAACTGCTATTATATGTAATATCATTTTGATAAGTTCTTGTTGTTCCATTTGTATTTGATAAAGATTCTTCATCACCATCTAATTGAACCCATGCATTACGTCTATCTTGTTCTTCTTTAGTAATTTTAAAATTTGGATTTAATAAATTTCCTTTAGTAGTTTGTGGTAATGTATTTGATAATGTATTTGGTAATGTATTTGGTAATGTATTTGGTAATGTATTTGGTAATGTATTTGGTAATGTATTTGGTAATGTATTTGGTAATGTATTTGGTAATGTATTTGGTAATGTTGTTGTTAATATATTATTAATGTCAAAAAAACTATCAGATTTTTTTTTCCATAATTTAAAATTTACTATTATTAAACTAAGTATAATAATTATTAATATTAAAATATAAACATTATCATTTGATGTATTATAAATTGAATAATATGACATTTTATAAATTATAAATTATAAATTATATATTATGTAATATATGTAATATATATAGTTTATTATTTTATTATTTATTATTTATTATTATAAACCAATATAAAATATAAGATTAAACTTTTTAATTTTAATGTTTTTAATTATTAAGTTTTATTAAGTTTTATTTGTTTATTAAGTTTTATTTGTTATTAAATATTAGTTATTAGTAATTGTATTATATTATAAATAATTAAAAATAATTAATAATATTTAATAATTTAATAATAAAAAATGACAGAATTCAATCCAGGTAGTATTTTAATAAATACATCTAATAATAAATTATATGGTGTTCTAGTAACAACATTAAATAATCAAAGTAATACTAATAATAATAATACTAATAATAATAATAAAATAATTGTTTTCAGATTAGATAAAAATACTCATCCAATATTTAGCAAATTTCAAGTTCATCCACATATTTCAAAAGTTGGTATAATTAATGAACATCAATATGCAAATTTAAAAAGTGCTCTTTTAAAACATTATAGAACTTATAATTTAACACCAACTGAAAAACAAATGTTATCACCTCTTATGAATTTTGCTTTTCCAATAGGAATACCAGAATATCAACCAAATATAGAATTGCCAGAACGCGATATACAATTAATGGATTTGCATAGTAGATTAGTTCCTGGTGCTCGTATATTTATAAATACACCTTCACAATCATGTTATAACCATTTAGATGGAAAAACTCTAGATATTATTGATAAAACAGATAATGGTATCTGGACAAATCTTCCTAATGGTGATCAAGATATGAGTAATTTAGGTAATACTATGTATTTTTTATTTTATAAAAATAAGGATATACCAACTTTTGGTGGTATAAGTCGCATAATTCCTATTATAGATAATAATGAAACTGATAATAATAGTGATAGTGATTATAATACTAATTTACCTAAAGTTAATGAAGTTTTATTAGAAGCTTTTAAAAATCTTAAAGAACAAGACTCTCTTACATCTACAATGGTTTATAATGGTGAAAATATTCGTATTATACCTAAAACATCAAAAATTATTTTTCCAGAAGTATTTCAAAATATGATTTATAATCCTAAAACAGATTCTTTTACTATTGAATCGTCTTTACTTACAAAAGCAATGTCTTCTAAATTAGGTGATAAATTAGTTATTGCTAATAAAGATAATTTTGGTAATTTATTTCAAATGATTGGTTCAGATAATGAATTAGTATATAATGATATGAATGATATGAATGATAAGAATGATAATAATTATAATTTATATGGTGGTGCTAAAAAAAAAAATGTATCAGATAATTTAAAAGAATTAAAAAATTCAAATAATTATGATGATGAATATTTAGAAGAAATTGATAATAATGAAAAAAAAATGTCAAAATATTTAGATTATGATAAAAGAAAATCATTATCACATACAATAAGAAATATAGATGATATTGATATTGACGATGAAGATGAAGACGAAAATGAAAATAATAGAATTAGTAGTAATACTTTTAATTATGATAATGACGATGAATTGTCTGATTTAATAAGTGGTATTATTCCTAAAAATAATTATAAAATTAAAGATAAAGGTGAAAGAAAAAGTGAAAGTGAAAGTGAAAGTGATAATGAAAGTGAAAAAACTGTAGATACTAAATCTGATGTTGAATCTGATGCTGAAACTGAATATGATGAAGAAGATATAGTAGAAATTATAGATGAAAATGATGTTGAAGAAATTGGTAATTTTGAAAAAATAAAAAGAATTGAAGTTAATGAAATAGATAAAGTATATAGTGATAATATACAAAGAGGATTACTCCATAAATATAAAACTGATAAACTTACTACATTACAAAAAAAAAATGAATTGGAATTGAATAATATTATAAAACATATAAATATTATTAATATTTTAAAGCAAAATATTACAGATAACAGTAATGATAGTAATAATAGTATTAAATTTAAAATACATGACTTTAAACCATTGGTATCTAAATATATAAAAGGTGATTTCACTAATAAATTTTTAATACCTCTTGTATTAAATCGTAAAAAAATTTATCTTGATAAAACAAAAATAAATCAAAAAGATGAATATGATAAAGATACTAATGAAATAATTGATGATTATTTTGAAAATATTAAGAATATTATATATTTACAAGACAAGAAAAATAATAGAATAAATAATGATACTTATGTAAATAATATTATAACTGAATTAAATCCTACATCATTAATTCAAAGTAATAATATTGGTATATTATTTAGACTTGGAAGTGAAATACCTTCTGATGATTATTCTCAACTATGTCAAGATACACTAACAATTAAATATTGTGATAAACCTATGAAATGTCAATCCTATTCTTTAAATCCTATGAATTTTGATTATCAAATTAATTTAGGTCCTATGGGCAGATTTATTGATGAAGATGAATATGATTTAGAAAAACCATTGACAAATGAAGATGATGATGAAGATGAAGATATAGATGTAATTGAAAATGAAATTGAAAATAAAAATAAAAATTTAGAAACATCTAATTCATATCACTCAGGGAACGAAGATAAAAATAATAAAAATAATAAAAATATTTTATATACAAAACCATTATTTAAAACATATTATAGAGGTGATACTATTAATATTATAGGGTATGTAAGACCTCCACTTAAATATTTTAATTCTTCTAATGAATATTTATTATCTAATTTATATCAATCAAATATGCAAAATAAAGATGTTGTTACTGTAAATATTAGTGATATTAATCCTGAAACTTTAGAAGATGATGAAGAAAGCGAAGATAGTGAAGAAAGCGAAGATAGTGAAGAAAGCGAAGATAGTGAAGAAATAGAAATAAAAAAATCTACTTCTAAGCAAAATAAACAAAATAAACAAAATAAACAAAATAAACAAAATAAACATAATGATAATCATGATAAATTTTCAATTACACAATACCCTGATAAATTTGTATTATTTCTGTTACCACAAGAAGGTTTTAAATGGAATGAACTTGATACACATATTGAAAAAATAATACCATCAATTGATGATTTAATTAAATTATATTTAAATAAACCAGAAAATAATACTTTTCAAAATATTTATAATGTTCTTGATAAATTTGATTATGATTATCAGAATATAGATTTGAATGTATATAATAAATTAATAGAAAAACATTCAGAAATAGTTACCATATATGAAAATAATAATGAAAAATTATCTATAAAATTTAAAGAATATGTTAAAGAAAAATTAAAAACTGAATCGGAAAATGAAAAGGAAAAAAAAGAAAATATGCACACAAAAAGTACAAAAAATAAAAATGATAAAAAATTTAAGTATATAACTAATGATATTATGGAAGATATTACTAAATTCTATTATGAAAAATATAATTTTAAAAGTGATAAGAATGATAAGAATGATAAGAATAATAAAAGTATAGATACAGATGATATTCGTCTTAATTGGATTATGAAAAGAAATGATAATGGAAAATATTTTTTTAAAACTTTGTTTATTAATTATTTAAAAATGTATCAAGAAAGCCATAATCTCGAAAACCTTGAAACTGAGATTGCAATATTAAAAGAAAAATTTGAAATGGCAAATACTAATATGCAATTAGGAACATCTAGTTCAAATACAAATCAAAGCACCAGTTGTACTACAAAAATTACAGGACCTAATGTTATTAAATATCCTAGCATTGAAAGGCTTGAAAAGGATAATGGTAAAATTGCTACTGATAGTGATGGTAATGTAATTATGATGGGTGATTATGCTCTAGTAGATGTTAATAATAGTAAGCAATTATTTAAAAGAGAAGTAATTGGTAATATTGATATGTGGATTAAAGAAGATATGGCTATTCTTTATAAATTAATTCAAGATAAAAAGAATAAATGTTTAGCAAATCCAGAAATAAAATTAGATGATGCAAATAAATGCACTTTTGATATAACAGAATTAAAATGTGAATTACATGATGAATTTGATGCTACTAAACAAAAATTAGAAATGGAATTACATATAAATAATCTTCAAAAAGAAATAGATTATATTAAACATATACCTATTTTAATTGCAAATGTAAATAAAGAAATTATTAGTGAAAGACTAGTATTAATAAATAAAGTAAATAGTATGAAAAGATATTGGAAATCTAAAGAAGATGAAGAATTAAAACTTGAAGAAAATAATTCAAAACTCAAATTTGTAAATAAACCTTGTATTCATTATGATGTTACAGATTATTTTTTTAAAATAAAAAATGATAATGAGCGTTATGATTTTGCACGTATAGTATTAAAACAATTTATAAATACTGAAGACACATACAAAACCGATTTCATGCAATTTAATAGAGAAAGTAGAGATAAAAATTATTCATATTGTAATATTTGTAATCAAGAACTGCTTTGTAATCATTTTCGTTTAGGTGCTAATTATCTAGATGATGATAAACCTATCGATTATAATAATATAGTTACATTATTTAGTGCTGAAAGAAATGGTTCGTATTTTTGCAAAGTTGATGGTTGTAATGAACTTATTGATACTACTGATATTCTTGATATAGATGATTTTGCAAAAGGTGAAGATGCTGGCAGAAATAAAACACGCGAAATAGCAGAAAATACACCATATATTGATAAACAAAAAGAATATCTTACTAAATTAATAAATAATCTTTTTGAAGGTAAAAATAATAATAAAAAAGATGAATTAATACAACGTATAAATATTTTTAAAATTATTAAGAAATTATCAAATATTGATATACTTAGTATTAAAGATGAAATTGATATGATAAATTTTTTAAAAACTTATCAATTTGAAACAAAAGAAAGAATACTCGAAGTATTAGTATCTAAAATTGGAAACAAAGATCCTACTATGCTTAAAAAGCTTTTAGATAAATATTATATAAGATATCTTGTTTCTGATATTGGTGCAAGATTTTTAATCACTCTTCAAACTAGCTTAACTATTTATAAGATTTCAAATAATGAATGTAATACTAATATATTTGGTTATCCTCTTATTGGTGATATTAATGATGATGCTTCTAGAGATGGTATAAATTATATTATGTGTATATTTTCTCAAATTTCAGTATTACCAGATTACAATAATTTAGCTGATTTACAAAGCCAATTCTTTACAGATAGATTAAAAAAACAAGTAGAAGAAGATAATAGTATTAAAGATAAGATTTATAATACTATTAATAAAAAAGTTGATGAAATAGATTTAATACAATCATTTAATTTATATGAAACAAATTATTGGAAACAATTTACACCTAGACTAGAAAACACAAATATTAATTGGTCACCTGAAAAAATATTAAACAAGGCGAATTTAAAAGAAGTAACATATAAGACATTATTCAAAATGATAGAAGTAGGTAAAGAAAACTGTGTTTATTATTCATTGTGTCTAATAAATAATATAAATAAAATTATATCAAAAATGGATAACCTTAATTCAATCAAAGAACTTACTAATTATTGTTGCACAGAATCTTATAGTAATTTAAATCCATATAAATATTTATCATATTTTAAAAACAAAAATAGTGATATAAATTCAAATCTCAATGATTTTAATGAAGTTAATGATATTATAAAAAAATTACATAGTAAAACAATATATTCTAGTTTAAGTATTTTTTATGAACCAATTTTTAAACCATCACAAACTGTATTTAAGTTAAATTTAAATATAATACCTGATGAAATTAAACAAATATATCTAAAATATATTGATAACGGTTTAAATAAAGGTAAATTACATATTTATGATAGATATAATAGATGTGTTTTGACA
>Ga0214919_10003664_pt1 | contig 22982 bp, 26 predicted proteins | sample LL1503_MetaG_FD_177994 | JGI IMG/M metagenome (GOLD analysis project Ga0214919, IMG submission 177994) | Freshwater microbial communities from Lake Lanier, Atlanta, Georgia, United States - LL-1503 | ecosystem: Environmental > Aquatic > Freshwater > Lake | place: USA: Georgia | collected... | reverse complement strand
CTATGTTAGGAGACTGGGACAAAGCTGGTAAGTTGTCTAAACGACGCATAAAAAAAAATATTAGGAAAACAAAAAGAAGACGGCAAAAAATTACAAAAAGAAGAAGAAACTAATATAATATTTATAATATTTATAATATTAATTCATTAAAAATATTAATTCATTAAAAATATTATTATAATATTATAATATATAAATGAGTTCGCGACAATTAAAAGATTTAACACCACAAGAGTTGCTTCACTACGCGCAAGCGGATGCTGAAGAAGCAGAGACAAGAGCAAGGGCCATGACAAGGGCGACTACAATAGCAGAGGCAGCGAGAGCGAGAACGAAGACTACTTGTTTGAGGTGCGCGGAGGAGGCTGTGGAGGCGGTGGTGAGGGAGGAGGCGGCGAATGCGGTGATGGACGCAGCAGTCGAGGCAGCGGTGGCACGGGCGGCGGCGGCATCGACGGGACTCCCTGCTGCGGAAAGGGCAGTAGTGATGGATGCTGCGGTCGAGGCAGCGGAGGAGAACGAGGAGACACGACTATGGGCGAGGGCGGCGATAAAATCTGCTTTCTTGAGAACGGCAACATTGGCATATCTTGATATAGCACATAAAGAACGAATGCTGGGAGAATGGCCACTCCAGATACAGAGAGAGGCGGTGATAGCAGCAAAGCGAGAAGCATTAGATCTTTTGGAAAAACAAGCAGACGAACAATACGAAAAAAGCAAAGTAAAAAAACATATGGGTTCTATGTTAGGAGACTGGGACGCAGCTGGTAAGTTATCTAAACGACGCATAAAAAAAAATATTAGAAAAACAAAAAGAAGACGGCAAAAAATTACAAAAAGAAGAAGAAAATAATATACTATTTATACTATTTATACTATTTATAATATTTATTAATCCTCTTCTTTAATATAACTGCTTGTGCAAAGTTTCCTTATTATTTTTTCCTCGTTTTGCTCTTTGTTGTTTGCTATTGCCACTAATGTATGTGTATAATAATTTTGTTTTGTTTCATTATTTTGAAAATCAGGGTTTTCTTTTGTCCATTTACTTAATGCACAAAATTGTTTTGTTGATACATCCTTTATTGCTTTCTTAATTTTTTCTTTATTTACATCTTTTTCCCAATTGTCATCATCTTTTATGTATAGTGATTCGCGCTTTATATCTGTACAATGAATAGGTCGTTGATACAATCCTAGTTTATTCATATTTTCAATTATTACATTACTTAGGCCATTTACTATTCCATTTTGCTTGGTATAATCTAATTGTTGTAAACTTACCTGTATTGACTTTATAAAATCACTCATATTTATAGCATCTTTGCATCGCTCATTTAAAAATACTTGTATATTAAATTTGTTATTTTGTATATTATTGTTATTATTATTACCCACCTTAGGTATTAATTCGCTAATCTGATTTTGTTGCTTCATCATATGATCTTGTTGCTTAACAATAATCTCTCTCATTTCTTTATTATCATTTAATAATTTCATAATTAGATCGTTTGTAAGTGTTACTTCTTTACTAGAATTTTCACAAGTAATTTCGTTTGTGCGCTTTTTTGCGCTTTTTTCATTAAAAAAATTACATTTTTTCTTATGATTATGTAATGATCCCCTATATGGATATGTTTTTCCACATTCGCAAGAAAAAAATGACACTGTGTTATTTATTTTTGCGCTTTTTGTTGTATAATGTTGTATAAATGTTGTATTTTTATGTTTGGGTGTCAAAATATGTCTGCTGTAATCAGATTTCTTGCTCGTAGTGTATTGGCATTTTTCACATACAAATAAAAGTGCGCTTTTTTGCGCTTTTTCGGTTGTCATTGTTGTATAATTATACAACAAAAAAACTCCTAAATCATTTTTTTTTTATAAATTTTTTTTATGGTAAGGTGTTTTTTTCATAAATTTCTCATTTGCGAAACCTTGATGGTGTGATAAGTGAAAAATGTGTGTTTTTCAACGATTTTTTATAAAAGCTTAAAAGAATGTAAAATTGGACATTTATAAATGTCCATTTCTCAAAAAAATTCTGAAATTTATTTTCGCGAAATTGTGCATTTATACTATTTCATGGTATTTATTCTTTATTTATAATATTTATTAAAAAATATATGTGCTAATAGGGGTAATATTTTTGTAGTATGCCCTAGTCCCCCCAAAATACAAGAAAATGCGAAAATGCGAAAATGTGAAAATGCGAAAATGCGAAAATGCGAAAATGCGAAAATGCGAAAATTATAAAAATTATAGAAACTATAAAATAAAATATAAAATAAAAATTATATAAAATAAACCTATATATATAATTTATAATGAGTGAAACAATTGACGAGAATAGTTTAAAGTTAAAGTGCGAAGCATTAGAAAAAAAGGAGTTGATTGTTTTAAAATTTACTGCTGACTGGTGTGGTCCGTGTAAGTTGATCAAGGATTTATGTAATCAATTTGAAAAGCAAAAACCAAGTTCTATCCAATATTATGAAATAAACATTGATGAGTCAATTGATTTATACATGAGATTAAAAAGAATGAAAATGGTAAATGGAATACCAGCACTTTTAGCATATAAGGGTGGAACAAAAGAACATTGGTTTATTCCAGACGAGGTTCATTTGGGATCGGATAAAAAAGGATTACTACAATTCTTTGATAATTGTTTAAAGTATGTGTCCTAGAATGTTTTAATAATTTATTGTTTATAATTTATTGTTAATAATTTATTGTTTATAATTTATAATTTATTGTTTATAATTCATAGTTTTTAACTATAAATTATAAAGTATAGAGTGAAGAATATTATTATTATTATTATTATTATTATTTTAATAATTTCAATATGTTATCATTAAATTCCTCAGTGCTTATTTTAGGAAAATGAACGTGTCCTTCGTAAAAATATTTACAAAACGCATAACCAATTTCATAATTAGTAGCATAATGTTCTTTATATTCTTTTAATAAATAATTACGAATATTGTCGGGCAATAAGTTTAAACTATTAATGGGTAATACATAACACAACAACACTTTTTCATTTAAAATGTTATAGTTTTCGTTAAATCCTAATTCGCTATTAAAGTATGGAATATGCGCATACAAATCACATAATAATGGGGGATAGTTATATTTAAAATGAAGACTCCAGTTTTTACATTGCGACGAATAATAGTAATAAACCCATTGTAATGTTTCTAGGTAATTTGTACACAACGATTCTAACTTATTGGAATAATCGCTTTTTCTAGAGTCGATAGCACATAAACTATAATAATATCTATGTTGCCAATCTTCTTCGTGAGGATTAATAAAATTCTCAATATTTCTCTCCCAAGATGGCATACACGAGAATTTAAATTCTATTTCCTCGCTACTGTTTTCCGGATAAAATTTTTTGGACTGCTTTGTTCTAACATTATAAATTTCTGTTATAAAAGTTTCCTCGTTTTCGGCAATATTTTTAATATATTTTTTAAAATTATTCCAATTAATAGAATTATTAACTATTAAGTTTTCATTGGCCTTAAATAATTTTTTATATAACTCTAATAACACAGTAAATCCATTTAATCTAATATTTAATGCTGGAAAATGTGGTAAAAAGTCATTACCCAATAAGAAACATATGAAAATGTAATCCCCTATTTTATTATAATAGTTGCTATTATATGAATTTTTAACATCCCCAATTATTGTTTCATTTGATAACTCATTAACAATAATATTAGCCAAATAATTAATATTAATTATATATTTTTGTTTAGGATCGAGAGATTTGTCAAGGCTATTAATAAATAGCGGAGTCTCTCTGTATAAATAAATGTTTTGCGTATATTTCAAATGATTTAACGATAACATAAATAAATCCGCATCCATACCATATATTACATTATTTTTTGACATAATACATGTGGATTCTCTAATATAATTAAATATTTTATGTTCGCCTTCTCCGTGCTCATTTGATAAACTTAAAATAATATTTATTTGCTTATTTTGCCGATTACAAATAGTGTTTTTAAAATGAATAGCAATAGCATCATTTAAGTTGCTCATAAAAAGTGTCCCAGGAGTAATAGCACACGTATCCCATAATACGGTCTTGTTAAATATTTGGTTTTGATATGCGGATTTATAACGCCTGTTTTTTTGTTGATTAATCTTGGCAAAAGGCGGAACCCCATCAAAGGCAATATAAATATTTTCACTAGGATTAATAGTTTTTATGATCTCTTCTATTTTAAGTATAACTTGTTTTATAATAAAGTTTTCAAATTGAGATGTATTTACAAAATCATTAAAGTTAAGACTATCATATATGAGAGAATTGCTATCTATGAATAAATTATGAATATTATATAACGCATCGAGTTTTGATATAATAGCGCTATGATTTTTAATTAAATAACTAAAATAATAAGGAATACCCATACTATTTATTTAATAATATGAATTATTAAGAAGTCATTATATCAATTTTACATAAAATAAAATATAAGTTATATAAGTTGTATAAGTTGTATAAGTTATATAAGTTATATAAGTTGTATAAGTTGTATAAGTTATATAAGTTGAATAGTTATGTATTATATAATATAAATATATAATATAGGTTATATTTAATGAATATTTATGAAGAAAAAATAGAATTTTTTAGAACAGTAATAGATGATATAATAAAAGGAATAAATTATTATAATAGTCTAAATATTATAACAATTAATGATTATAATAACGCACAAGAAGCATTGGAAAAAACAGTAAATTTAATAAATACAATAAATTATGAGAATATTGTTAATGACTTACAATATATTAATAATAATATATCCTCATTAGTAAAACATTATGGATGCTTTAAGTTCGAAAATATAATAAATATATGTTTATCAAGCAATTTTGCCAATAAAAATTTTACAAACAATAACATACTTTTAAAATATAAATTACTTGAAAAATATATACACCCTATAAGTTATAAAATTTTAAATTGGACTAATAATACACCAAAACTATATAAAGAAGTATCAAAAAACAAAATATTAGATGACAAATCTATTTTGGAAAGCAACACATTAGAATGTTTCGATTTGGCAAAAAGCGCCAATAATTTTATTATTAGAGTATATGGTATTAAGGTTGTAATACACGATCATAATAATAAAAAAACATTGGTAATAGACAATATATGTGATGAAACATTATTGAATAATAGTAGCAACGACTATATAATAAACAAAAAAATCTCAATTGACAAATATATTGACGAAACCGGAGCACAAAAAAATGAATTATTCGATAAACAAATATGGAGCAACTTTTGTAATAATTTATTACTAAAAGAATTGCTAATTTACAATAATCAAGAAATATATAATAAGTATATTTCTATTATAACTCATGTAAATTCATATAATCAAAAAACATTAGAAAGTTTGGTTCAAAGTTTTATAACAAGTGATTTATTCTATCAACGAACAATAATAATTCAATTATTATTATGCGATAATAAACTGGATAATTTATATATAGCAAATTTATTATTTGATTTACTATCAGACGATAAACTAAATAATGATAGTAATGAGCAAAAAAAAATATATAATAGTTTAAATTGGACTTGTAAGAAACATTTTAAAAACGCACTACAAAAAACAGTTCAATTCAGTAATGAGTTATTAAATTTTGACGAATCAAAAATTCCATTAGAACAGCAAATATACTTGATGAAAGCGAATAATAATGTCAAAGAAAAGGCGATGCAAAAATTAAAAGAATTAAAATCTAAATCGGAAGAGTCAGGATCAAAAGCCAGACAATACTTGGATGGACTATTGAAAATACCCTTTAATATTTATAAAGAAGAAGATATATTAAAAATGAAAAATGAAATAGGCAATTTAGTAAATAATTTAATAAATCCATTAAAAAATAATAATATAATTAGCAACACTAGCAACACTAGCAACACTAGCAACACTAGCAACACAAATATTAGTATAATATTTAACGAGTTAAATACTATAGACCAAAACAATAATGTAAAAAATACAAGTATAATAAAAAATATCAAAAATAACAATTCAATAATAATAGAGGAATTATTAGCAGTAATAGTAAATTATGTCGAAAAAAATAAGAAAAAAATAACGCTTATGCTAGTAAAGTCAATTAGAAACCTACATATAGAATATGGACTAGATAGCACTATTAAATTGACAAAAGAAAACATAGTTCAGTTTATTAAGTCTATTAATATTAATTTATTAATACAAGATAAAAATAATGAATACAAAAATTTACAATATTTACACGAACTTATATTACTATTTAGTCAATTAATCAATAGCGACTATTTTAATTATTTATTAACAATTGAAAAAAATGTTAATGAAATAGTTAGAAAAAACGATACAATAGTAAAATACATAAACACATTTAATAGTATATTGGATAGCGCAGTTTATGGTCATAAAAATGCCAAATTACAAATAGAACGAATATTAGGTCAATGGATAAGCGGCGAATCAAATGGTTATTGTTTTGGGTTTGAGGGATTGCCTGGTGTCGGAAAGACTAGTTTAGCAAAAAAAGGAATAGCAAATTGTTTAAAAGATAAAAATAACAATCCTAGACCCTTTTCTATGATTGCTTTGGGCGGTTCATGTAATGGAAGCATATTAGATGGACATAATTATACATATGTAGGATCGACATGGGGCAAAATAGTTGACATATTAATAGAACACAAATGTATGAACCCCATTATATTTATAGACGAATTAGATAAAGTTAGCAAAACAGAACACGGTAAGGAAATTATAGGAATATTAACTCATTTAGTTGATAGCACTCAAAATACTGCTTTTCAAGATAAGTATTTTGGTGCTATTGATATAGATTTATCAAAAGCACTATTCATATTTTCATATAACGATGTAGAATTAATAGACAAGATTTTATTAGATAGAATTCATAGAATTAAGTTTGATACGCTAATGTTAGACGATAAATTGATTATAGTTAAAGACTATTTATTGCCAGAATTATATACAAAATTTAGATTACATGATGTCGTATTATTTCAAGATAACGAAATCATATTTATAATAGAACATTATACAAACGAATCAGGAGTACGTAAATTAAAAGAAATATTATATGAAATAATATCTTCTATTAATTTAGAATTAATAAAAGGACAATTTAAACACGAGTTTCCGTATATAATAAGTATAGAATATATTGAAGAAATATTACAAATTAGACATAAAATAAGACACCTAACTATAAATAACAATCCAGAAATAGGCATAATAAATGGTTTATGGGCAAATACTTTTGGTAATAGCGGTATTTTACATATTGAATGTAAGTTCTTTCATAGTTCCACATTTTTAGATTTAAAATTAACAGGATTACAAGGAGACGTTATGAAAGAAAGTATGAGTGTGGCAAAAACATTAGCACTGAGTTTATTAAATAACGACGAATTAAAACTAATTACAAAAGATTTGGAAGAAAGCAAATTACAAGGAATACATATTCATGTTCCAGAAGGAGCAACACCCAAAGACGGACCTTCAGCAGGTGCAGCAATAACTATTGCTTTATATAGTTTATTAACCAATAGAAAAATCAAAAATAATATAGCAATAACAGGTGAAATATGCTTACAGGGTAAAATATCATCAATAGGAGGATTAGATTTAAAAATACTTGGTGGAATACGCGCAGGCGTTACTACCTTTTATTATCCAAAAACCAACGCAAAAGACTTTGAGAATTTTCGCAAAAAATACGATAAAGATTTAAGTAAGTATTTATTTATAGAATTAGAAAATATTATAGATGCTATAGAAGAAATTATTATATAGAAGAAATTATTATATATTAGTGATTAATATTTTTATTACTATAAAATAAAAATATTATATTAATCTAATTGACTAGTATGCTACAAGCAGGAGGCCCAAAAGCAGATAAAGCAGAAGCAAAAGCAGAAGCAGCAGGAGCAGTAAAAGCAGTAGAAGCAGCAGGAGCAGCAAAAGCAAAAGCAGATGCAGTAGCAACACAAGCAGTCCAACCTAAAGTTAATACTCCACTTCCAGTAAAAATGACTCTAGCTAACTTATTTCAGTATATTTCTTTCAGTTCGCCGGTATTAGTAATATTTTTTATAACTTTATTTTCAATCATGGAAAATACTATGGAAAAAGGATTAATATATTGTATGGGAATACTTATACTTGGATTTATTGTAACCATATTAAAATTTGTTACAAAGCGACAACAGGATCCTGATGCTTCGCCATTTTGTAATGTAATGCCTTGGCCTTTCACTTTCGTATCGACAAAAAATAACGAAATATTATCATTTCCTTCAATGAGCACTTCTATATTATCGTTTTCGTCATCATATTTAATTTATCCGATGATAAAAAACAATCAACAAAATTATCAACTATTATCATTTTTAATAGCAATTACTTGTTTAAATGCTGTTGTTGAAATACATCAAAAATGTGGGAAAGTTTGGGAAATAGTAGCCAGCATAGCAATAGGAGCAGGCCTAGGAGCATTATATTATTTTTTAATCAACTTGTCTAATAAAAGTAATTTGGTTTATTTTAGCGATACAATAAGTAATAATGTTCAATGTGCTAGACCAACAAATCAAAATTTTAGATGTAAGGTTTATAAAGGTGGGAACGCCATAACAGGCAGTTAATATTAATTAGTAGTCTATATTAAATCATTTTTTATGGCAAATAGTGCTTCTTGAATTTTAGGAAAAAGTAGATTTTTATGAAAACTAGAAGACATCAGTTGTGGAATATTAGTATTTGTAGTATATATTATATATATGTTATTATATAGCGCATCAAAATTTATGTTATTATATTTGCTGTCCAAACCATCATAACAGAATTTGGGTTTATTTAATTTATTATTAATAGCATTATGAAAATTGAATAAAAACATTTTAAGATCATTCTTGGTTTTAATGCTATTAAAATCTATTTTATTTAGCATAAAAGTAGCATCTCTGCTACAATCAGGACAGGGTAATGTGTTACATATTGTTTTAATAATAAAAAAAATGTTTTTTTTATGAAATTCAAATTTGTCCTCTCTAATTTTATGTGCTATTGAATGAAATAAATACCAAATATTATTGCCCCAAGTTTCTTTAGAAAATGACATTTAATAATAATAACTAATAAAATAATTTAAATTTAAATACATAATAAAATAATTTAAATTTAAATACATAATAAAATAATTTAAATTTAAATACATAATAAAATAATTTAAATTTAAATACATAATAAAATAATTTAAATTTAAATACATAATAAAATAAATAGCTTAAATGAACAATAAAGAAATGTTTTTAAATTATTTAAATACTTGTACTGATTGTACTGATTGTACTGATTGCAATGAAACGAGCAAAAAATGTTTAATTAGTAATGAATCATTGGCGTGTAATTATATAACTTTAGAATGTAATCATAAGTTTAACTTTATAGAACTATACAATGAAGTACTAGAGCAAAAGACAAAAAAAATACAAGATAACTCTAAGTTGAAAGTAAATGAAATTAAGTGTCCATATTGTAGAACTATAACAAGCAAACTATTGCCATATTTTAAATATTATAGTTCTAAATTAATAAAGGGCGTGAACTATCCACAAGAGTTCTCAATAAAATTGAATGAATGTCAGTATATTGAAAAAAATTCAGAACTATGTGGGAAGAATGCTTGTATAACAAAATTTGGAATTTTTTGTAATAATCATATAAAATATAATATAAAAGAAGAGGAAATTCTTAGTAATATAAGTAATGATGTTTTGAATTTTTATAAAAAAAAAACAATTCAAGATTTAAAAAAAGAACTTCGCGAACATAATATCAAACTGTCTGGAAAAAAAGAAGACCTAATATATAGATTATTAATTTATTATGAAAACATTAAATACACTAATGTAAAAATTAATTAATATATTAATTGAACTAATGTAAAAATTAATTAATATTATTAATTAAATAATATTAATATGGGAGATCAAAAACAAATATTGATAAATACAATCAGAGAATGGGTTTCTATAAATTCAAAAGAAGTTGCTTTACAAAAACAACTAAAAGAGTTAAAAACATCTAAAAAACAATTGTCAGATACTCTAATGAAAGTAATGGAAAATAATGAAATAGATAGATTTGATATAAATAATGGGAAATTATTGTATAAAAAAAATAAAGTAAAAGCACCAATCAACAAAGAATATTTATTAAAAATGTTAGATAATTACTTCAAAGATAACCCAGAAATAGACACTTCTCACGTAAGTGAATTTTTGTTAGAAAATAGACCAATAAAAGAAAAAAGTATATTAGTTATTAAACAAAATAAATAACATTATATATTAAATATATAATGAATAAGATTGTTATATCACTTGTTATTATAGTTATATTAATATTTAGTGGATTTATAATGGGTAAATTTTTTGATATAGGGTTGGCATATTATATGCCATTCCTATTATGGTTTGTGGCACTATGTATATTTAATATGTTTTTAGATGAAGGTCATGTTAATATATACTTAAAACCTACAACAAACTAACAACAACAACAACACAACAACAACAAATATATGTAAAAAAATAATAACCACTTATAACTACTTATAATCACTATTTTCAATCAAAATCACTATATTCAATAAGCGAACCACTTGAATTAACTCGTTCTATTGATTTATATTCGTAGTGATCTGGATAAAATTTAACCAATAAATATTGAAACAAATTGTTAAGTAATTCTTTTATCATTTATTGCTTATTATATAAATTCTTGTAAATTCTTGTAAATTTATATAATAAATGTTTTTTATATCAATTTTTATTCATAGTTATAATCACAAATATTAATCACATAATAAATTGTTAATAAAATTATTTCTATAATTTACAATCTCGGGTTTAGAACAACTATTATTAGCAGTAACTTGTTCTCCATGTATTCTATAATAAACTAAGTTTTCTTGAATATTATATACTTTGCCAAATTTTTTTAATAGTTTTAATTCCAGTTCAAAATCGTGACATACATTGTCTGCTGTTAGACTATAATTACCAACTGCTAAAACTGCTGATTTTTTATAACACACACATGGATGATTTATGATCCAATGCGAAGGAGATTTTTTATAGTCTTCCCAGGTTAATAAATACTTATGATTGGTTTCTCCCGACAAAACTTTAGTATTATTAATTTCTTTTAAATAATGAGCATTTGAACCAACAATAACACAATCTTTATTATTTTTCATAAATTCTATTTGCTTATTAAAGCGATCACATAGAGAAATATCGTCGCTATCAACTTTAATAATAATTTCCTCAGAACACATCTCAATACCTTTATTAATACTATAACTAATCCCCATATTTGTAGGCCATTTTTTATAAACTATTTTAATAAATCGTGTCTTATTTTTAAAATCATCAAGCGTCTTCTCTAATAATTGCGTGCTTAAGTCATTTGAACCATCATTTATCCATACTAACTCTATCCCAAAATGTCCGTTTTGTTGCTTTATTGATTCTAAACATTCTGCTACATATTTATGATTAGTATTATAACTGCTTACCAAAACAGAAACCCAAGTTTTAGGTTCTTTATAAATATCTTCCAATTCTATAGAATTCATAATTTCATAATTTTGTTTTGTTGAACCCCATTCCTGATACGCATATACGATTGAATGACCCATATATTGGATACCGGTGGCATGTTTTGGTAAAAAATAATAACTCGGATAAATAACCACATCTTTAAATAAATTTGTTTGAAGAAGTTTTGTTAATAATTCGGGTCCAACAGTTTGCCACGCCATTTTACCTGTTTTAGATCTACTAACCTGATTTGCTTTAATATAATCAATTGCGCCTCTTGGTAATGGATGATTTTTAGGAAATGCCATTGTTCCTGTGGCAACTAAACCCTGTCTTACATTTTCATTTTCATAACCACAAAATGGCTTATTTTTCTCCATTAAATTGTTAAACGGAACAATACATATAGAGTCAGCATCTACAAATAATCCGCCATAATGAAATAAAATCTCCCATCGTATAATATCTGCTTTGCCATTTATTTCTTCTATATCATTAATTTTGGAGACACATTCTAATTGAAGACCTCGCCTAATTATTTCTTCTTCATTCCACATTATATATTCGTAGTCAGGGTGTTTTTCTTTCCAAGTAGCCATAAATTTTGAAGGTCTCGGTTTATGACCAATCCATAATTGATGTATAATTTTTGGAATAGGAGAAGTCATATTTAATATATTATTTAATTAACATTTAAATAATATTTAAATAATACATAACTATTACTTAATTACTTTATTACTTTATTACTTTATTACTTTATTACTTTATTACTTTATTACTTTATTACTTTATTACTTTAGTATATAATTTTTTAAAATATTAACATGCTCTAACGAAACAGATTCATCATAATACACATAACCACCTACGTGTAAATATTTATCACAATACGGAATGGGGAACCTTTTACTTGTTTCATTTATATATATATGAAACGAGGTATGAACTAAACAATCAGTAATAATGTTTGGATATATGTAATTTCTCAAAAATTCTTGGTCTGTATATCTTCCTGTATTATTCAAAGTTAATAAAATATTTGTCCAACTCGGAATTGCTGGTAATTTCTTTGTTCCAAACATTCCAGCATTTATTGGATATAGCGGGTTGTAATGGTGTGGATGATCTCTCATTATGTGAAATAGTTTTCCTGATTTTAACCACTCATCTACTGCTAATTTCTCTCTTAATAAGATTCGTGTATCTGTATCTCTTGACAAATTAACATTAACACTTGGATCATCAATTGCTTCAAACCTCCACGTCATTGGTTTTAGTTTAGTTAAATCTCCTACTCTAAAAATTATTTTAGTATTAACTAGTTTTGATAGTTCAGTTATAGTTTCTAACGGAACACTCGGTTTATGAATATAGAACCAACATTCAAAGTCCGGATATAGCGTTAAAGCGAGTTTTGCGTTTTGTAGTGCGCCTATATTATAAGTAGGATCCGATCCCCATAATGAGAATGACACAACATTTACCATTTATAAATATATATAAGTATATGTTTATAAGTATATGTTTATAAGTATATAAATATATTTATATGTATATCAATATTTATATATAAATATATATAAATATATATAAATATATAAATATGAAATTAGATTGTGTATTAACAGCAACAAATGCGAATGAGATGTATATAGATTTTATACCTATATTTATAAAAACATGGAAAAAATTATACCCAACCGTTGATATTAAAATAGTATTAGTTGCTGAATCAATTCCTGAAAAATTTATAGAGTATATTAATTATATAATATTATTCAAACCACTTGAAAATGTATTAACAAGTTTTACAGCACAATTCATTAGATTATTGTATCCGTGTATTTTAAATTATACTAATGGGGTTATTATAACAGATATAGATATGCTTCCTATGAATAATAGCTACTATACTGAAAATATAAAATCATATGATTCTGACAAATTTATTTATTATCGCGATAACGTATGTTTTGAAGACCAACAAATAGCAATGTGTTATAATGTGGCCACTCCAAAAGTATGGAGTGATATTTTTAAAATCAATTCATTAACAGATATTATAACAACAATAAAAATTGTATATTCTAATAATAATATAATTGAAGGACACGGTAATGTGGGTTGGTTTATTGACCAACTCGCCTTATATGATAGAGTAAAAAAATGGAATGAAAAAACAAATAATTTTATTCAACTTAAAGAAAGTAATACCGGATTTAATAGACTAGATAAAAATACTTTTGATATTAATAATCACAATGTTAGAACAAATATTGTCAATGGAAAATACACAGATTATCATTGTTATCGTCCGATGAGTAAATATTCACAAATGAATTACGAAATTTATAATTTACTTCAATCAAATGACTAATAATATAATATAATATAATATAATATAATATAATATAATAAATATAATATAATAAATATAATATATAATACATATTAAATATTATAATGACTAATATATACGATATAGTTATAATTGTTATAGCATCACGATCTACGTTATATGATGAATTAATAAGAAAATATTGGGTTCCATTTTTAAATTATATAACTAATAAAAATATTAAAATAAACATAATTTTTATGTTTGGTAATAATACCTCATATACGGATCTAAATATTCCAAAAGAACATATATACATATCCAATACATCAGAAAGTTATATACCCGGAATATTGATAAAAACAATTCAAACCATGGATTTTGTAAATAAAAATTTTGTATATAAACACATTTTACGAACCAATTTGAGCAGTTTTTTTATATTAGAAAACTTGTTGAAAACCTGCTATTTATTACCGGACAGAAACCTTTATGCCGGAGTAATTGGAAATCATAATAATATTTTATTTGCTTCTGGAGCAGGATTTTGGATGTCCAAAGATATAGTAGAAAAAATAATAGCGCATAAAAATAATATAGATTATAGTATAATAGATGATGTTGCTATTGGTAAATTATTAAGTTCGATACAAATTACACCATTACCCAGATATGATTTGGATAAAAATATTCCCTATGATACTGAAGAGAAATCCATAATCTTAAATGAAATTATTGCTAACGATCATTACCATATAAGAATTAAAAACAATAATAATAATAACATAGATATAGATATTATGACTTTTTATACTTCAAAATTATATAAAAACTAACACGACTTTTCAATTATTCACTTTGTCTAATAGAAGCATACCAATATTTCATAGTTATTTTTTCACTATTAAATTGATTACATTGAAACAACTTATATTGTTCTGTTAAAAATTCATTAGTAATACATTCAAAATCTGGAACCCATAAAATTGGCAAGTCATTAAAAAATTCGAACATTACGCTATTTTTTTTTATTATAGGAATACAACCAACATATATACATTCCCAAACTCTATGGCAATCTATTCCATTTCCTTCTGGAGAAACCGCAAATTTATGTGTTGAAATTTCTTTTATGTAATTTTCCCAATCTTTGCTTTCATTTTTAGTAAAACCATTTTTATATAAACTATTTTCAATATTTGCTCGTTCTGTATTTGTATTTAATGAAAAATTAAAATACAGTAATTTTTCTTTTATATTATTTTTATATTTTTTACAAATACTATGATCATAACCTTTCCATTGTGAATTTTCTAATCCAATAGGAATACCAACCATCTTATTTATCTCATAATTAGGTATCATATTTTGTCCATACCATTTTATTAAATTTTTATTATTATATATATTTTTATCTTGTCCTGACAATAAGTCGGAATTATGTGTTATCAATATAAATTTTTTACATATATTTGGTAGAATATATGAAGAAAAAAAAGGTAGATGATCTGTTTTAACAAAAAATATAAAAGAATTGTTGATGATTGTTATTACACTACTATCTATACGTTCATTATTATAAATAATTTGATTACAATTACTTTTTATATTGGGATAATTGTTTAAATAGGTTCTGTCATAAATAGAAACATCTGCTAGTTTAGAAAATAACTCTCCAGATACATATTCTTGTAGCATCACTATTATACTATTATAATAGTCATGCGGGTTTAATATATTTTAGCAATCTATTATTCTATTATTCTATTATTCTATTATTTTATTATTCTATTATTCTAATAATTTACAAGGATATATCATATAACTACACCAAATTGAATCCGAATAAATACCACCTAACCTATAAGGATTTGTATGACCTACAATATCTGACATAGTATATGTTCTATAATTTGAATAATGATGATGTATTAATTTTACTTCAAAACACGGATTTTTTATTTCATAATGTAATTTTTCAATACAAAAAATAGTTAATAATGCTTCTATGCCTGGTGTATTTTGTGGGTAATTTATGTATGCCAAGTCTATATTTGGCAATTTACTTTTTAAACCATTGCTTGTAAAAATAAACGCATCATGAGAACCACCAAAATTCGTTATTAGGTTTGTATTAGATCCGTCTTCGTGTCTTGTTATAAAAAAACAATTGTCATCATTTAACATATCTAATATTTCAATGTTGTCAATAACAAACTCAATGTCACTATTACAAATACACATTATGGTATTTTCAAATGTTGATGCTAAAGTAAATAAATAATCATATGTGGGAATACTATCATACACAAGAATTTCGATTTTGTAGAAATTCTTGTGGTCAAGAATTTCACTATTCTTAAATAATATATAATCATTATTGGTAATAAGTAAGTTTATTTTTGTAATAAACGTCTTGTCCAGATTATTTAATAATGTCAATGTTAATTCTTTTTGTCTGTCTATATTGTTAGGATAATAAAAAGATGTTAATAATTCCATATTTAATATATTAATAAATAATTACTTGTTTAATATATTTTAATTAATACTTAAATAATTAACGAGGAATACTATTAATATTGTATTTTTATTAATACAATGCTTATTTCTATTAATGAATTAAAAGAAAAATTTAATATCAATGTTTCTGGTATTTTACATATTGGTGCTCATAATTGTGAAGAATTAAATGATTATTTAAGAATTGGTCTTGCTATTTCCGATATATATTGGATAGAAGCACTGCCTAAATTGGTTGAAAAAAATAGATTAAAAAATCCATTGTTAAATATTTATCAGGCAGTAATATATGACGAAGACAATAAAGAAGTAGAATTTAATATATCAAAAGCAGACGATGATGTAAATAATCATCAAAGTTCATCCATATTAAAGTTTGGTTCCCATAAAACAAGTCATCCTCAAGTAAAATTACTTGAAAGTGTTAAAATGAAAACATCAAGAATGGATAGTGTTATTAAAAAATATAATATTAGTATGAGTAAAGTGAATTTTGTCAATCTAGATATTCAAGGTGTTGAATTACGTGCTTTAAGATCTATGGAAAGTTATTTAAATAATATTGATTATATTTATACTGAGGTAAATATTGAAGAAGTTTATAAAGACTGTGATCAAATGAGTGATTTAACCGAGTATTTGGCCGGGCACAATTTTAGTCTTGTGGATGCCAGAATATATAGAGAATATGGGTGGGGTGATGCTTTTTATATAAAAAATAAAAAATAAAAGATAAAAGTAAAAGATAAAAATATGTCAGGTTTTATGATAATATATTTTTCCAATCTTGTGGAAATAAATCATTAACATCATTTGTCAAACTGCTCCAAATACTTGGATAACATACTATTTTTGTATAATTATTATTAAAATATGCGCCCCACCAACTAAAAGTACTATTTGCTATTATGTTATGACTACATAAAGACATTAATAAAAGTTGCTCGTGATCGGGGATGTCATAATCACATATTACAATTTCAATATTTGAATTTTCTTTAATTATTTCAATATTGCTTACTATTTTTTCATTGTCGCAAGATTCGCCAAATATTAGTAAATAATAATTTTCTTCAAAATTGGACAATTGTGATTTCAAATAGTTAATACTTTTAACATAGTAAGAAATGTTTAATATTGGATGAACTACTTGATTTTTAACATAATCACCTATTCTAAAATGAATACTTATTGGTTTTTTTACACCGCCAAGTAGTAATTTATGCTTTTCAGAAATTGCTGCTTTTTGATTGTCTAATTTAATCATTTTACATATATTGGTATAGTGTCCGTCAAAATATTTATAACTTTGATAGTACCCGCGTAGTTTGAAGTCTTGATTTAAATAAGGTATTTTATCAAATTTGAAATATGTCGATTCAATATAACTATAACGAATAGTTAAGGGGTGTTGGTATGTAAATTTGGAGAGATTTATAAGAAAGTTTGTCCAATATATGGGTCTTTTACTAATATTATCAAGTGGAGATACTAAATCGAACTTGCTGGCATTTATTTTAAATGGTATTCTATTTTCTAGCGAATAGGCAATCCCACAAAAAATTTGAAATAATTGATTACCAAGTCCCCCCATAATTTCAATATAAATCATTTTATATATAATAATGATCAAATTTTATATTATTATTAGATATATTAATAATATAAAAAACTTTATATTGACCTTATAAACCACAAGATTAAAAGATTAAAAGATTAAAAGATTAAAAGATTAAAAGATTAAAAGATTAAAAGATTAAAATATGAAATATATTAAAGATAATTTCCTAATTTAATAAAAACAGCATGAGTCATTTAAAAGAAAAATTCACCCAATTATGTAATACTCCTTCAGATATAAACGAACATTTACCAACATTAAAATTATATGCACAAGAATGTAATTCAGTGTTTGAAACAGGGGTTAGAGGTGTTGTAAGTTCATATGCTTTATTATATGGATTGGTAGAAAATACAAATAACGCAAAAAAAATAATATTTTTGAATGATATACACGATTGTGTCATTGATGAATTCAAAAAAATAGCAGAATCCAATTCAATTTCTGTTAAATACGAATGGATCAACAATTTAGAATTGGAGTTTTTACCTGACGAAACATACGATTTAACTTTTATAGATACTTGGCATATTTATGGTCAATTAAAGAGGGAACTAGATAAATTTTCAAAAATAACAAATAAATACATAATTATGCACGATACAGAAATTGATGGAATACATGGAGAAACTAAAAGACCAGGTGGGTTATATAATGATTTATATATAAATAATACATTAAATAATATTGTTAATACAACAAGAATACCACAAAATGAAATACTAAACGGACTACAACCTGCTATAGATGAGTTTGTAAGTGCTAATAAAGATTGGGTAATTATTAAACAATATAGGAACAATAATGGATTAACAATATTAAAAAAAATAACCTAATGTTTTAACGTATATAAAATACATATTTTATATAGTTATATAAAATATATATGACATATGGAAAACATACATATGGCACCCCCAAAGTTCATTGGGAGAGTAATGATGTCAAATTAATTATAGGAAATTTTTGTAGCATAGCAACAAATGTAAATATATATTTAGGCGGCAATCATAGAACAGATTGGGTTACAACATATCCATTTGGACATAGACTCCAGGATAAGTTTAATAATTTTGATGGTAAAGGTCATCCATCAACAAAAGGGGATGTAATTATAGGTAATGATGTATGGATTGGAAACAATGTAACAATTATGTCTGGGGTTTCTATTGGAGATGGAGTTGTTATCGCAAATAATAGTCATGTTGTAAAAAATGTAGAACCATATAGTTTAATTGGAGGAAATCCGGCAAAATTAATCAAATATAGATTTACTCCAAAACAAATAGAAAAACTGTTAGAAATTAAATGGTGGTTTTGGGATGATGATAAAATAAATCAGTTTTCACCATTATTATGTAATAATAATATTGATAATTTTATAAACACTGCTTTACAATGTAAAAACTAAAAAGTAGATATTAACATATTAAATATATTTAGGAAAACTTAAATATATTTTATAGCATTACTATATATATGCCTCGCCGCAAAGCTTTAAGAAAAAACTATAGTAAAAAAGCGATTCGTAGAAGAAGCGCTACAAAAAGACAAAGACTAGGTCGCGGTCTATGGTTTACTAGACGAGCAAAAATTCATCCTGTGCTATCTGTTTCTCGTCCTATTATTTCTTCTCGTCCTATTGTTTCTCCTCGCCTTACTGAATCTACACCGCCTGATTTTCAACCAACAATCGACCCTTATGAGAATTCTTTATCAAATATGCCCTATCATATTGGAATAATTAAACAATTAGCACGAGAGTTAGAAAAAATTTATGATGACTATCCCAAACTATTTAATAAAATACGAGACGGATATATGAAGTATGCTACGGAAGACTCTGTTTTAAGCTTATATAATGATTCTTATACTAGAGAATATGAAAATACTATAAAATCATTGATAGAATCATTACCGGATAAACAGCAATATAGTGAAGAAGAGAAAGATGACACGTTTAACATATTGTCCATTATCTATTCGCTTTCCAGGAAGTTTCTAGAGAATATAACGTTAGATAAGTTGGAGTCTAGTAAAAGTTTTGATGAAGCCGAGGAGAATATTTTTAAGCGCTTTACTGACATATTAGAAAATATTATTGAGCATTCGAATACACGCCTCCTTTTTTGAAATCAGTATGTATAACATAATTCTGCTTTACTAACTATCCCCATAAAATGCTTTAACTAACGGATTACATTTAATTTTACTATAATCAAAACTTGTTAAATATAATCCATCAAGAGATTTTACACGAGATAAAGCAACATATGTTTGACCATCCGCAAATATATTACTACCAATATCAATAATAGCATTATCTAATGTTAGTCCTTGTGATTTATGAATAGTTATAGCCCACGAATAAATGAGCGGAAGTTGCATCAGTCCTACTCTTTTATTAAACTCTGACTTCCAAATATAATAATCTATCAAAAATGGTTCTTTAATAGCGTTGAATTTCACATATGGTAGTTTTTTATCATTAAAAGCAACGACAATACCTTGACTTCCATTAGCAATTTGTAATTCACCATTTAAATTTATATTGGCAATACACATAACGTGCGTTCCAACTTTAAGTTTTAAGCACCTATCGGCCAAAATATTACTTGCTAAAAAATCATAGTCTTTTTTTAACTGCTCATTGCTTTTTAATAATAGCGCAAATAAATTTTTTTTATTATGTTCATCTTCATCGTCATCGTATTTAATATATAAATCAATACAGTCCAAAACATATTCACGCTCTTCAAGTGATTTATCTAATTTCAAATATTCTTTTAAATTAATATGCTCTACATCTCTCTTGATTGGAGAGAGCATAGTCAAAATCTTGTCTTTTTTAATTAAATTTAGTTCTTTTGTATTGAAAATTCGACTTTCTAATGCTTGACGTGCCGATGGTGTAATTTGTCCTTTTCTAATATATTTAAGTATCTTCAATAATGTTTCGTCTTTTTGCCTAAAAATTGTTTTAAGCACTATTTGATTTTCCTGCGCAAATAATTGATTCCACAGTTCGTGTTCAAAACAAAACATAGCTTCTTCTTTTTCTAAATAATTATTACATACTGGAGATAATTGATAAAAATCTCCTGTAAAAATCACTTGTAATCCACCAAATGGATTAGTATTTTTATAAAAGTTCTTGGCTATTTGATCTAACAGTAATAATATTTTGAGAGACATCATACTAACTTCATCAATAATGAGGATATCCAATTTTCTCCAATTTTTTAATTTATACCTTTTTGTTGTGAAAAGTTCTTGTATAATTTCGTCGTTTTTCTTATTAGCAAATCCAATACCAGAAAACATATGTAATGTTGTTGCTTTACATTCTAATAATATTGCTGCGCACCCAGTTAAAGCACATACTTTTATGTTTTTATTATTTGTTTCAGCATGCTTGACAATATTTTTAATCAAAAATGATTTGCCCGAACCACCAGGACCTGTTATAAACAGGTTTTCTCCATTTAAATATTTTTCAAAGCATAATTGTTGTTCGTTGCTTAAAGTGGACATAATATTATTACTAACTAATTAGTTGGTAATAATATATAAAATAAATAATAAATCAATTTTTATAACAATTTATATTTAATTAAATTAAATATAAAATTGAAATTATTTAAATCTATTTTACTACCGCATTATATAATATGGAAAAACGAATTCATACTAAAGTATCAAATTATATTGATAATTTTAAAAGCGAAGTCAAAACATACTTAAAATCCAATGAAAATATACCATTATCCGAGAAAAGTGATTTATTGAAATTTATTTATGACTTCGGAACATTAGAAATTAATAAGCAAGATTTTGTAAAGCGGAAACGAAGTAAATCTGTTGTTCCCTTTTATTGTCGCTGTATAGCAAAAAAGTCCTCAGGCGAACAATGTACTCGTAAAAAAAGAACTGACTCGAGTTATTGTGGCACACACGATAAAAACAGACCACACGGCGAAATCAATGAATGCGACAAGGAAGAAAACATATTAAAAAAAGTGGAAATTTGGATTGAACAAATTAATGGTATTGTATATTATATTGATGGTAAAAATAACATTTATAAAACCGACGATATATTACAAAATAGTCAAAATCCTAAGATCATTGCTAAATACACAATAGAAGATGGTGTCTATAAATTTATTGATACATATAATAGTTAAAAAATTAGTATTGTGTAAATAGGTCAAAAAAAATTGATTTTAAATAATTAATATTTTTTTATTGATCTATAAAAATGCTTTTAGTTGACTTAGTAAAATTATTTTCAACAAATTTTAATATTGACGAAGAGCGGATTCTTGATATTATTGATTCCAATAATATTAAGTTGTCTCAAAGACTATTAGTTAAAATTACAGACGACAAAAAAAAGATAATTAACGAGACTTCAATAAACACACCTTCAAAGAATGATACTTCAAATAACGAGACTTCAATAAACACACCTTCAAAGAATGATACTTCAAATAACGAGACTTCAAATAATGAGATTTCAAATAATGAGACTTCAAATAATGAGACTTCAAATAAAAAAACAACAAGTAGTGGTAGGGGTCGCGGTCGCCCACGAAAGACGAAAGAATTGCTTGAAGAAAACGATGTAGTAATAGAAGTGGAGTTAGTAACAATAGAAAACGAAGAATATTATCTGACGCGTGAGAATGTGTTAATGACGAAAGAGTTAAAAGTGTCAGGAGTGTATGTAGGTGGTCGAGTGTATGCGTGCCCAATGTAATTTTTCGTCGTGTGAAATGTCGTTC
>Ga0214919_10003663_pt1 | contig 22984 bp, 34 predicted proteins | sample LL1503_MetaG_FD_177994 | JGI IMG/M metagenome (GOLD analysis project Ga0214919, IMG submission 177994) | Freshwater microbial communities from Lake Lanier, Atlanta, Georgia, United States - LL-1503 | ecosystem: Environmental > Aquatic > Freshwater > Lake | place: USA: Georgia | collected... | reverse complement strand
ATGTGTAACCACCACTACCATTGTTATTGGTAATACCGTGTCTCACAGTGATTTCAAAACTACTCATATACCTTCTCCTTAGACTGTTCTCTATCTTGAACTACGAAGCTTTGGATCGCTCCAAAGGCCTCCCCCATCTCAAACATATACTGCCAGAATTCCTGTTTGACCGCAGTAGTTTGAAATTCAATATCTGCTAACACTTGTTTGAGTGTCGCAGGAGTGATGTTGCCACCACATGTTCTTGTTAAATTTTCGTATGTATTTCTAATTTCCATACAACTATTATAGCACCTTTGGTTTGATTTGTCAACCAAAATCTGTGCTTTTTTAATGTTTTTTTGATGATTTTTGCTATTCATATTCAATAGTATAGCAGATTTTGGCTTAAAAGTCAACCAAAAAAGAGGGGAAAATTACGCTATCCAGCCCTGGCCAGTTAGTTCGTGATACCAAGGATAAAAACTAGGTATTTTGATGGTCCAAATACCGTTAAAATCTATATAGTTAGTTGGGGGAGTTGCCTGATTTTGATACATAGGTATAATATTGATATCATCTATAGTTAATGATACTACTACAGCATCCGGGTGACACCGATAAATCTCTACGCTTAGATCAATCGAATCAGCCAATGACAATTCTAAATCAAAGGCCTGAGGTTCTTTTATAGTATCTTCGTATAAGATTTTGGTTCCTATTTTAATCAAACAAGGAACTTGACCTAAGGGAGTAACAGTAAATTTTACCTTAACTGTTAATGTGGGCTTAATAACCGTAGCTTCTGAGAAATTCTTCATATTCTGGTAGATAAGTTAAAATACTATTATTTCTTGATTGTTCAAACGTTTTAAGTGCTTGGATTAATTTGATCAAGTCTTGATCTCTGTCAGCTGGATATTGCATATTTTCTAATAGTCTTTTATATTCAAATATAATCTCTTGTATGACATATTTTTTATTATTATCATTGCGTCTATTAATTGTTTTAGTTTTAAGGTCAGTTATATTGTATTTGCTGATTATTTTTTCAATTTTGGCCAATATATCTTTTATTAAGTTTTTAGGTAATAACTCTATCCTCAGATAACTAGGATCTTGTAATATATTACAACTTTCTGCTATGATATTATTTTCCAACATAAACTCAAAGAGAGTATCAATATGATATATACTAAATATTGTTGGTGTTATTCTTAAAGATAAATGTAAACCGGTTGTTTCTCGTAACTCAATAAATTTTTCTAAATTATTCTTAATGTCATTTATCTTACTAGGCCATCTGATATAATCATTGACTGGATTTAATGCTTCTACACTAAGTCCTAGATGTACATTTTTAAATCCTTTGATTATGTTTTCTAATTCTGGAGTATACACAGTACAATTTGTGGTTGTTCCTAGGCTGATATTTTTAGCTAATCCATTGGATATTAATTCATTGCAAATATTATAAAAACTTTTAAGGTATAAAGTTTCCCCACCTAAAAAATGAATATACCTAGTAGGTATATGTTTTAATTCATCTATAAATTTTTCTATTAGAGTTAAGTCATCGGACCAATTTTTTATCTCTGGATAGACAGGAAAAATGTCAGGTGAGATTTTATTTAAATTTTTAAATTCTAAGGCCAACTTACTACTATAAGTCGGACTACACATAATACATCCGCTGTTGCATGTATTGCCAAGATCAATTTGCAGATCTACAGGATTATTTTCAGTAAAGCCTTGATTAGTTAACGAATATTCAAAATTTGCCCAATGGGGACTTGAGCAAAGAGTTTTTTCAAAATTATCTACTTGTATACCACTTTTTAATAATTGGCGTTGACGGCCACTGACTTTGTCAAATTTATCTTCATACCTACAAGATTTACAAATATCAGGAGATTCTCCATTCAATAATTGTAATCTGAGAGAACGCATGATATCCACATTCATGTATTCTCTTAAAGAGGTATTACTGATATTATATTTAGATATGGTTCCAGGCATATCCCATCTACAAGATATATAATTGCCTACAGGATTTATCTTAAGATGAAACCAGGGGCTGGAACAAAAATTATCGTTTAGTGATAATTTCATCTACTAGACCGTAATCAACAGCTTCTTGAGCTGACATAAAATTATCTCGTTCCATGTCTTTACTTAGCTCTTCAAAGGTCTTGCCTTGACTGTTATGGTCCACATAGATCTGTGTAAGATTCCGTTTCATCTTAAGTATTTCAGTAACTTGTATTTCCATGTCTGTGGCTTGACCACCTGCACCACCACTAGGTTGATGGATCATGTGTCGGGCATTGGTCAAGATCATACGCTTACCTGGAGCACCCGAACTAGCAAGTAGGCTACCCATGCTACAAGCCTGCCCCATGACGATGGTTGACACGTCAGGCTTAATAAACTGCATTGTGTCGTAAATAGCCATACCAGCAGTGACAACGCCACCGGGACTGTTAATGTAAAATAGGATATCTTTATTGGCATCTTCACTCTCCAAGAACAATAACTGTGCTACGATAAGGCTAGCCGAATGCTCGTTAACATCTGTATCTAACATAATAATACGATCTTTGAGCAAGCGTGAATATAAGTCATAACTACGTTCACCTTGACTTGTTCTTTCTAAAACCATTGGCACTAAATTTGGCATCTATCTTCCTTTTGATCGTTCTTGTAATTGTTGACAGTAGACACAGAGCTTAACACCCCTGACTAGCTCTTGGCGTTTTTTGGGTATTTCATCACCGCACTCTTCGCAATGAGTGAGGCTTGGTTGACTTGCCTGCTGTTCCAATTGACGACGAACATTAGCGATAGCATTCATATTATTATGGATGGCATGTAACTGCCCCATTTCTGCTTCTTCTTCGTTGTTATAAACGAAGTCGTCGTTTAATTTTTGTTCTTTTATCATAGGCTGTCATCACTTAATAGTGGTTTATCTAATTTATCCATTGCTGGACGTAACTTGGTTAATTCTTGATACATCACTGCTGATAACTCACGCAGTTGTTCCATGCGAGGATCGTTTACATCAGTGTGGCGCATGATGTCATTCACCAAACCGATCTGTGTTTCTAACTCTGCTAATTTATCTACCATGAACTATTATAATATACTTTCAGGCCTAAGAACAAGTCTGCTTTGGCCTGTTTGACAAACTCAAGATCCTGCTGTTTGTAGTAGTCATCACTGTCGTCACCAAAGAAGAATCCTGAGGTACCTGGTAAATTATCTTCCAGGATATCTGCTTCTAGGTTTTCGATATCCGTCCAGGTCAGCTCAAGCTCAATACCATTGAACGTTTCGGCAGCACTTTCAGCACCGGGGCGGCCTTTTTCTTCCCAAAGACGCTCCATCCAACCATGTAGATTTGGATGTTTGCGCCAATATGCTAATTCTTTTGGTTTAGTGCAGGTACTGACAAATTCCCCGTCAATGATATTACCATTGTCCCAATATTCCGTTTGGGCACCAGCTTTGTTAGCTGAGTACGCATACATGTCTAATCCCATGACTATTCTCCACAGTGTTGATAAGGTAAGGTCTTTTGTTCTTGTTCTACGTCAGACAACCACATATCCACAGTACCCGCTACATCATCAGGAACATCAGTAAGGTCTTCTTCTTCGCCGTTGTTCCACTCTACGCGAATACTCCATCCTACGATTTGACGTTTAGGCTTTTCTACTTCAAGACGGTTATCATCTATTGGATCATAAATTACCATACACTTCTCCTTCTAAATTATTGTTAAAGTACACTAGGTAAAATAGAGGTACCCTTAGTTTGACCCCTCTAATGTACTTTAAAAATAGTGCTGGTTTTCCGTTTTAAGTCTAAAAGCCAGCAAACTAAGACTGCGGGTTTTGTGGAAATCCAGGGTTCCACAGGATCGCGACGACCCCTACAGGACTAATCCTATCCCCTAGTATTTTATAACTTGAAGCCTAGTTCTTTAGCTTCTAACTTGATAGCTTGGTTAGCTTCTGCTGTTTTGAAAGTATGGTTTAGTAGTTGATCGATAATATCTTCTTTAGGTAACGCTTCTTTAAGTGTCACAAGTTCAATATTAGTATGACCATTTTTAGCTAATACATTAGCACGTGATTTGCTGTTAGCATAACGCACCTTATATTTGCCATTGTGTAAACTAATACCTGCTACTTTAAATGTTTTTACTGACATAGTCTTGCTCCTTTTTTATTGTTTATGTGTAACATTATACATGGGTTTTACCAAAATGTCAACCATTATTTTGGTCTTGTAAGTCATTGATTTTGTTATACAAAATCGTAGGCAAATTCGCCCGTATCACCTATAGGGCTAACTTGGACTTTACCTAAGCCTAAGCTCTTGCTTAGTGCATGGAATACACTGCGGGCTTGATCTTCAGTGATAGTGCTGACAAACAAGGTACCGTTATAAAACTCCGTAGTTACGGGCTTGTTTAAGGTAATTAAAACTAGTTGTTTTGCACAGGTTTCAAACATATTTTGCTCCATTACTTATTGTCTATGTGTAACATTATACAGCCAAATAACCAAAATGTCAACCAAAATATAGGTTAAATATTGATATGATTGTATATTCAGATTCTATAGTATCATCCCAAATAATAGGTCAAGATGGCCCAAATATAATCACTGATTTTCCTAGATATTTAGAATCCTTAGATCCTAAAAAAGCAGTTTTTCATGCACCGTTCCCTCGTCATAATGATTTTGATGAGTTAGGACGTAACTTTGATAGAGCATATGATGTTAGTGAACAAATAATTTTGTTAGTATCAGAATTACATAATGTCACTGTTGACTTCATTGAAAATTATGATAAAACTAAAATCATATATTTTTTAAATGGTGATTTAAATTTTAAACTGTCACAAGCTCAGGTGTACCATTGGAATAATTGGTTTGAAACCACAGCAAGATTTTATAAACACAATCAACATTTATTAGATAAACTTAATCCATATCAACTTAAACCTTATTATTTTGATATATTGTTAGGACAAGAACGCCCGCATAGAAATTATATATTCAACTATATCAATGAAAATAAATTAAATGATCAAGTGATAATGACATATATGACTACGCGGCATCAGAACTTTCAACGTTGTAACAATTCTGAATGGATATGGGAATCTGAAGGAGTAGAAATACCTGAGTGGTCAATAAGACATACTGTCACTAAAGTTAAATATTATGATCAATTAATATCATTGAGTCAGATTATTCCTATATCAATATATAATCAAACAGCGTATAGTCTAATAGCAGAAACTTGGGGGTCTGATAATCGTTTTACTTTTAATACAGAAAAAATTGTTAAACCTATACTAGCCGAACGTTTATTTTTAGTAGCCAGCAATCAATATTATTTGCGCAATTTACGCGATATGGGATTCAAAACTTTTAGTGGGGTCATTGACGAAAGTTATGACCAAGAGCCCGATTTAGAACGACGTTGTGCTATGATTTCTGAACAAGTGGAGTACTTAATTAAACAACCACAAGATGAAATTTTAAAACAAATTCGTCCTATCACAGAATATAATAAACATGTGATGTTAGATACAGATTGGTATGGAGATTTTGCTAGAGAATTGCGAGCTGTTTTGCTCGCTCATACAAACTGAAGCTGGCCAGGTTCTTGCCTTTGCTTTCACACATGATATCAAAACTGTCTAAGAAGCTCAGAGCCCAGTCGTTGGTAGCTGAGTTCCAATAGAAGTCACTGTGAGCACGAAGTTTGCTTTTCTTGTATCCTGACTCTAAGAGCTGGGGATAATTAGGTGCTTGATCACTGCTATGATCCACGAGATAATCTTCGCGTGATAGACTATAATGCATAGTAGGGCGAAGGCCACGCCAACTTTCTTTAACTTGTTCAACTCGTCTGTCATTAGGTTGGATATATTCTCCTTCTCTGACCCAATGATGATGGATATCAAGGACAAGAGCGACATGCTTAGAAAGATTAAGGCAATCGTCAAGTCCATGGCTTACTTCTTCATTCTCGATAGTAATAATATTACGTGCTTCTGGGCTAAGTCTAGGTAGTACATTGATAATGCCTTGATAACCTTGTTTACCTGAGATATGCACGTTGCATTTAAAGTCTTGGAACTTTTGACCGTAGCCCATCCAGCGTGCCATGTCTGCATGATATTCAAATTCTTCTATGCTTCTGTGAACAATAGCTTCAGAAGCAGATGCCAAAACTGTAAATTGACCTGGATGAAAAGATAAACGGACATTCCTGCTACGAGCAAGCTGGCCCACTTTACTGAACTCTTGCTCGCAAAAATTCCGCACGTCAGACTTATGCCAAAAACTACACCAAGTAGACTCTGTATATACTGGTAGTATATCACTTGATAAGCGAACCATTCTAAGGGATTCATCTAAATTACCTACACGCTCGACAAGTTTGTATGTTGAAGAAATATTATGGACCATCAAGTCCCAGAGACGTTGCTCTGCCACTTCGCGGGTTTGTCGATTGAGCCAGGCTACAGTGGTTGTACCAGTATTTAATTCTTTTGCTGGGTCGGTAGATTTTATTCCATTGACCTGTTCAGGATGGTCAATCCACTTGCAGGCAAAGCCTATTTTCTTAGTAGCCAAGATAGCGTCTCAATTCTTTGTCTTTGGGTTCAAATCGTTCTTTGTTGAAAAATATGCGATAGCTTTCACTGCCATATTGTCCGATACCATAGAGCATTGTAGCATCTTTACAATCCCAAGTCAAGTAGTCCTGTGTCATACGGTGTAGACGGGTATAACGCACATTCATCATGCCCAGGCTCCATATGATATCTTTGACTTCTTGCTCAGGAGCAAAGGTAAATTCATACGGAGTGCTCCACTTGCTGAAGAATAATGGAAGGACTTGTTTGACAGGCTTGCGCCCAGTTTGGTTAAGCATGATCACTGCTACCATATGTTGCCAAGCTCGTATATATCGATTCTTGGCTGGTAGCTGTTCTTGCACCATAAGATCATCACGTAAAGGAGTAACTGTCATAGTGCTAGTATAGCACCAAAATTGGATTATGTCAAGCCGCGTTCTGGAAAGTAGTCTTTTTGGACACCTTCACGATGTAGATCACTGGTAATACAATGTAGTCCACCATCCCAAAAGTATCTATGTCGGAAATTTATAACGTGTGGTGTAATCCCATAACGATCAAAGGCTTTGAATACTTGCTCATTATAATTATTACATACTACATTCTTTTCGTCGATGACCAGCATGTTGACATCAAAGACTGTTTCTTCTACATATCCGACCCAATGGCCTAACCATTGCTCAACAAATTCTGTAAAGTTATCATTGAGTTCTTCTCCGGGCACCCACCATTTCCCTTGATTTTTTTCTTTAAGATCTAAAAATGGTTTTACAGAGTCCCAACTTTGTCCCGGTAGATAAACTACTTCCCATCCCGGATATAATTCAGCATAACTCGGAACATCATAAAGACTAACAATCAATCCTGGAACCACAGGGCAAAATGTTCCATCACTATGTCCACCTGTATTAATAATATGACATCTATATTCAGGGAACAATTCCTCAGATTTTTGTTTGAGTGCATTTTGATCTTGATGATAACTAGCTGTGCCAAAATAAAGATCTTGTCCGATCCTTGTAAGTTCAGCGGTATTGATACCTGTATCGTAAATTATCTTGTTACCCTGAGACTTTAATAATTTTTCTATAGGCAATAATGTTTGTGATTTAGGAAAAATATTAAATTTTTTAGATAATTCATATTTTATTTGTGCATTGAGATTTTGAAATTCTTGTAAACTTTGTGGAGTATTCTCAGGCCAATCGATGCCTTTTATTGTTTCCCATTTTTCAGCAGATATACCTGACCCGGGCATATAAAATGTGTCACCAACCATAGCAGTGTAATCTCTAGGGCACATTGGTGGTGCTTGCATTAGATATTTGCTGTGTTTCCCAATTTCTTCTTGAGATACAGGAGTATTAACACGAACTATGTCAACATTAAATGATTCTAATAGGTTAATTAACTTTTGGTAATCTTCTTCGGTTTCTTCTGCTATACGTTCCATAACAGTTCTGACTCTGGGATTAGTAATAAAAGAATAAAATTCAGGTGGATAGGATCTGCCTACTGCGCAAACTCGAAGAGGATCCCAATGTTGGTGAACACTATAGGTCATCTGGATAATCTCGATATAGGGCGTGCTGTATGGTTGAAGTATCTACAAATTGATTAAAGCTCTTATGTTTATCTTCAAGCTCACCTTTCAGCGGGGCTACTCTACTGTGTGCGGCATCCATCTGCTGCATGTTCTTAAACTCCATCTGGATGTGCCATTCGGGAATGTCCATGCTACGGAATCCTAGTTTACATCTGGTCACGCGATATTTTTCCATCATGCCTTCATCAACTAATTGTTGTAAGAATGCTTTCATGTTGGTGACCCATTGGCCATCGTCGATGTTGCCTTTTTTATCCGCCCAAATATTATAAATGTCCATTTAGTATTTCAAATCCTTGAAAATTTTGTTTATATTTGTGTGCTTCACCTAGATAATAGTATTTGTAACCCAAGTTCTTATAGTAAGCACACTCATGTTCTATACTTTTAATGCCCAATCTTAAATCAGGATTTGCGTAATTCCAAGCAAACTGAACAGAGTAGACATCATCTTTATTATACTTGGTTACCACCGACCAAGCAACCAAATTGGTAGAATCGTAATAACCAATTACATCATTGTGCGGCCAGGTAAATTCACAGTCCCACATAGGTTCAACGCTGGTAAACTGCTTGTATTCGCAGTATTTTTTGAATACTAATTTGAGTTCAGTTGGGTCGGGAGCGGATATCAACCTAGCTGAATCAATTTGTGTATAATCTGTCTTACTTAAATTAATACGACAGTACAATATTTCTAAATTATCATCTAACATATTTTAATTCATCTGCGCCATGTGATAATTTTGTCAACATCCGCTTGACTCCAGGAGTGATAATAACCTTTTTCTTTTAGTTGATCTGCGCTTTGATTAAGTTTGCTATTCTTTTGTAATACAATAATAGGACATAGGCCAAAGTTCATTTTAACACCAGCGATAATTTCTTCAGTTTCTGGATGATCTTCTAAGGCTACTATGTCTTTTTCAAGTAATACGCTATTAGCACGATTAACTAGATCAAGAAACAGTTCTGGGTCTATATCGTCATACCAAAATACTACGACTTCTTTAGACCAATCATAGTCCGATAAACTTATACAATCATTATAAGGATGTTGTCCTTGGCGAATGTCTATATTTTTTGATAGTCTTGCCTGGCGTGCAAACGGGCAAGGTGGCCAACCTCCCAGACTAGGATGTGCAACTTCTACAAATTCTTCCATCCACTTTAACAGTGCAGATTCTACAGTAGAGTGATCTAACATGTTATTCGATTATACCAAACTTAGCCCAACGAGTGCCACCCAAGCAGATCCATCCTACCGGGCCACCTTGTGCTGGATTTTCATTCCAAACTATAGTACCAGTGATAGCATTATAATTTGGAATAGCGGTTGCTGAGCTCATTGGAGTATTGCCCACACGTAGATTTTCTATTTCTACACTACCGTCAGTGTCTAATATCAGATTGTCTTTGTTATTTGCACCCAAAACTAATCTTTGATATCGTGGCATACCAATATACCCAGCATCTTGACTATGTTTGGTTATTACTAATTCAACTTCTTCGTCCCATACTACAAATACAGCACTAGGTTCTATGGTATTAATACCAACTCTTTTCCCAGTCACATAAAGAGTATCGCTTAACAATGCTTCGCCCTGTGTTTGTAGATCACGGAGCATACCCACACGTTGTAGATTGCTGTCAGTTATCTGATATCCTAGTTGATTACCATTGACTATTTCTCTACCGTCTTGGGTGATACGTTTTAGATCAATACCTTTTTGTCCTATGCTGGTCAACATAGCATCACTGTGTAATTCTAATAATTCAGTATCAGCTTTGATTTTTTCCACGGCCATATTAGCCAGAGTATTGGCCGCAGGGCTATTGCTGTCTATATCACCTAAGACTACTAGATCACCCTCAACAGTTAAACGTCCTTTGATGATCGCGCTAGGAGCCCATATGGCCTTTTCAAATGCCACGGCCTGATCCATTAAGGTCATCTGTACTTGTGTACTACGATCGTCAATGCCAGTACTACCAAAGTTCTCAATGATACCGCCTTTGACTACATCTCCAGAGAACTTGAATCCTTTAAAATTTATGCTGGTATGATCAATACTTTCTTTGCCAAATGCACCAGTCTGTACCAGATTGCTAATTTTATTTTCTACGATACCCTGTATAATAGGACCAATATCCATGACTGTCACACGACGTGCTACTTCTGCGGAGATCTGTTCATTGGCTGATTTAGCAAGGCTTGTACTGAGTTGATTGGTTATCTGTGTGAGTGTTTGTTCTAGTTGTTGACGAGTTTTAGTTTCGATGTTGAATTCTGCTACACGTTCGTTTAAACGTTGTGTGATGATACGTTCAACTATAGCAGTAACTTCAGTATTGGCGATTGTTTTGACAACTTCATCTGAAATTTTGTTACGTAGCTCTGCCTCAAGTGAGGTTTTTAAGCTGTCAAGCAATGATGAAACTACGGGTTGTAGTTGTTGATTAATATCCATATTTTCTCGAAAAACTATCTATTAAAAACTAATTGATATTACATGCTCATAATTCTTTTTTATGAGACTTTTATACATTAAATTCTTATGCACATAAAACTCTTTAGCACCTGCATCAATGCTAAATTTAGCCATCTGTTTGAAGTACATGCTACGGCGAGCAAATGGTCCTGCTACTTTACTGTTAAGACCAGACATTTCATGCACTGTGGTCTTCCAAGCATTCTTATCGTTATAATCATAATCATGATACTCTAAGAATATCTTGCTATCACGGCCATTGCGCACTGCCAACGGTTGACTAAACTCACGATCACGGAAATCTTGATTCTTATAATCCCTAAGTGTAGTAACTATTACATTTTTTGCCAGGTCCGCTACTGTCTGCACTTTATCTAATTGGGCCTGCTCTGTAACTGCAAATGTAAAATACTCATCTGATGCTATGACCCAATCAAATTGTTTCTTATATTCTTTTAAATCAGCTTCCTTGATATACACATATTTAACACCTGCGGAATCCAGGAATTTTTTTATTTCATCAGTGATATCTGTTACAGCGATCATCTTAGCTGTAGAAATCAACATGAGTGGGCTGAATCCGTAGAACAACACGCTGGCTGGACTACTGCCATGATGCTGTGCTATTGAGGTAAGTATTTCTTTCTTACGCTCAAGAACTTCTTGGCTTTTGGGATTAAATTTAAAAGCGTTCAAACTCGCTTCTGTGTATGTGGCAAAGGTAGCCGGCATATAAGGTATTTCCAAATTGTAACTAATATTTACCTTATTCTCGGATTAAATCTAATGTCACACAATGGAAACTACCACCTAATGTGCGGCTGTGTCTCAAGGTTAATGGAATGCTTGTGATGCCTACTCGTTCAAGATCTTTGATAAGTTGGGTCTGAGCGGCGTCAATGACCACGGTATTCTCATCTATGCTCAACATGTTCATCCCTACCCATTTGCTGGCATAAGGGTATTGATAGAAGTCCTGTGCTATGACATCTTGCACCCAAATTTTTCCCCAACCATCAAATACCTTTGGGCAGTTCACTTGATTAACACGACTGGCGTTGAGAGCAACTAGCCCCTCACGTAATGGAGTTATAGTCGAATCAATATGTACTCCACTGTAGAAGTTTACTAGGTCAATTTGGATATCTGGTAGTTGAGCACATAGCCATTCATAGGCCTTACGATTGCCACTGGGACTTTCTAAGAACAGCCAACGGTCCCCAAGTCTTGAAACATTAGCGGCATCCATGATCATGCCTTGATCTTTAGGCATGTAGATGTAATGTTCTGCGGCATCTAACACAGCATCTAGGGCAACTTCTTCCATGTTGCGGCAAGGATACATCATATTAGGAACTATGACAGTCTTACCCGCTATGATTAGTCGATCACGTGGGCAGTAGTTATACATACCACCTAGGCGTGGAAAGTCCATGTCTTTAGGACGATATACTGATATACGTAGTTTGTTTAGTGTATCTGCTAGTATTTCTAAATCTTCATTGGCTTCGTCGATGATCCACTGTGGTACAGGGCCACCGGGCACAGGGGTAGCTGTCCAGGTAGTTTTCTTGGCTTCTTCTGCAAACACTGGATCACCGCTGGGCCAATTGGCATTGGTAGCTGATCCAACTACCACTGATTTTAATCGACCCCATTCATTACTACTGTTAATTTTCATAATAATTCTTATATATTAATTCTGCTATCTGTTTGTGTTCTTCTGCATTTGGATGCCTAGATTCTTTAAGCCAAGTACCTATACTTCTAATATTTAAATCGTCTACCCAACTAAGTTGGATTAATTTTATATTTTTAATTTTACAGATAGATTCCAATGATAGTTTATAGTGTTGCAATTTTTGAATTTCTCTATTAGTATCAAAATAGTGTGTTAGAAAAAATCGGCAATGATCTGAAAGCCCATTTAATATTTATTCATCGTCGGCTACTAGCCAACAACCATTGATTTTTTTATCGGACCTTTTAAAATCAAATAAATTTTCCATGCTTGTGGCATTTCCATTATGGAAAAAATAATGTCGATCATTGGTTTTCCAATAGAGTCTACAGTAAGCAGTCCACATGACTATGATAGAATGTATATTTTGAATTTCACCTAAGGCGTCGACAATTGAATGAAATATGTATTCATTACTAGCAGCACTTAACGCAACATTAAGCAAATTACAATTCAAACGATCAGCAAGATGTTGACTATATGACAACTTAATATTTTCTGGGTGCATGAAATCATTGAATAATTCAGAACCGTGTGTTATTGAACAGCCAGACACTAATAATGTTTTCATACGTGTCCTGTAATTTGTAAAGTATATCTCGGTGTAGCACCTATGTTGGCGGCCATGTGCGGTGCATCATATGCCCATACAGGAGTAAATCCCTTCTTCCACCCAGTAACTGGCTGACCTTTTAATTCTAAGTAATGTCCACTAGACCAATCTTCTAAGAATACTATAGCACGACGGATACGGTGTTCTTGGCCTTGTAAGTTAAACAACTCTACATATCGTTTATATGTGTCCTGATGAGTAGGTAATATGGTTCCAGTATCCATGCGATAGTAACTGGTACCAATATCCTTCCAACCCAGACCTGCAAAGTGGTCGACGAACTTATAATTCCACGTTGGTTGTGGTTTGCGCATATCACACATGGCACCAACAAAGTTACAACGATAGCCCATTTTAAGCCAACGCTCAGTATCTAAAGGATTATTAAATGCTTCAGCTTCGTAGTTCAGATGTAGATATTCATTGTCCCAAAAAGGATCAATATTAATCACGTGGTCTAGTATTGCCATAGTGTATGACCTTGTATGATGGGTTACGTGTGATATATCTGCGCCACGGATCTACGATAATACTGCCGTGCCCTGGAGTAAAGTATAGTTGTTGTTCGGGTAAGTTACCGGTGTATCCGTAGGTGATTTGACGATTATGTGCTAGGAATACGATAGCTTCTGTGTCGTCTGAGATATTATCACCAGTCAATGGATCACAATACATGAAATGTGCTTCATGCTTTTCTAGATAACTGCCTATCAGTAGACTATAACTACCTTCTAACATGTCAACATCTGGCTTGTAGGCTTTACCATGTATGATAATAGGCAAGTCGTTTCTTTCCTGTAGATCAACCAAAAAGCAAGCTAGATTATTGGCCTGCATCTCACGAGCATGCATGACAGTATCAAATATATCATAACCAAGATTTAAATTTTCAGCAAGACATCTCAAGGCAATATTATCTCTTGGATGGCAAGGGCCCGCATCACCCAGACCTGCTGTCATGTATTTTGGACTCATGATACGTATAGTTGAGTTAGCCAGGGCTTCTGTAACTACATCAACATTCATGTTGCCATTCTTCATAGCCACATCTTGTATCATGTTGACTAGGCTAATCTTAGTTGATATAAATGTGTTGTAGAATACTTTTATGGCTTCTGCTTCGTCCCAAGTGCCAATTGCATAGCGTGGATTATTTTCCATAAGGGGTTCATAAAAGTCTTTAAGTAGTTTAGCATCACCAGTTAGGTTACCATCTTCTGTACCAATTATCACCATCTCTGGATTGACCATGTCCCATGCTACACTACCCATGGCTATCAAATATGGGTTGTAGATAAACCTTGCGTTGGTAATATGTTTACAGAGCTCGCGTCGAGTAGTGCCTGGGAGAACAGTTGAGATTAATACTACTAATTGATCTTGTGTTACGTATTTGTTAATGTCTGCTAGCACTTTGTTTACTAGAGTATAGTCAAAGTCTTTATTTGGTAAATGTGTTATGGGACGGCTTCCGTCATAGATAGGATCATGTGGAGTTTGTACTGCTACAAAAATAACGTCTTTACCTACTACTGCACCTTCTAATGTATCAGAAATCTTAATCTTATCACTGACCTTAGGGTAAATATCATAGCCAGTTACGTCATACTCTTGTGCCATTACTTCAGCGCAGGCCAGACCTAATTTACCGATTCCAATGAATCCTACTTTTTGAATTGACATATATGCTCCAAATTGATCACGTTTACGAATTTTTTAGTGAAAATATCTTTATTGATTTTACACTTTATTCATTACCAAAGGGCGTAATGGAAATTAAAGATGATCTTACAATCAATGATATACATCTATTTAATGTTAATAAACACCAGAAGATATTTTTTTGGGATCAGGAACCTGTAATTCCCAAAATAGTCGAAGAATATATTAAAATATTTAAATTCCCTAGCGGATTTACCCTAGAAAAAGCATATCAATTACTGTTAGATGGAAAAGTACCTTCACATCCTGTTGTTATTCCATACAAAGAGCATCTTTTAAATCTGTCAGATCCTAATAGAATATATAAAGAACCGCATATATTTGTAACCAGCGAAAAATCTTTTCTATTAACGCAATTACAAAAAAATTATAATATGAAAGGACTTTATTATTTCTTCCACGGCTTTGCGGCCCTAGATTGGTATCGCGGATTCTATGCGCTAAACTACAATAAATCGATAGTTAAGCAATATGACTATGATTTTATCTCATTCAATAGGATTATTAATAATGATCGCAGTTATAGGATTTACTTTGTTAGCCTTTTAAAGGAACAAGGTCTATTAGATCATGGGCAGGTCAGTTTTAATGTTACAGATAATTTGTTTGATGATTGGCAAGATGAGGTTGCAGATCCCGATAGTAAATTAAGTACCTATGCTAAACAGCATATAGAAACACACCTAGTTAACATTGATAAGTTAGTTGTTGACCGCGCAGAACTACCAGGTAGTGCTAGTGCAGATATTCCACGAGGTGATGATGCGTTCTGGAATATAGTAACAGAAACAGTATTTTACTATGATAAATTACACTTGACTGAAAAGATATTCAAACCAATAGTTAGTAAGCAACCATTTATGTTGCTAGCGGCTCCGGGTAATCTTGCCTACTTAAAGAGTTATGGATTCAAAACCTTTGATTCAGTTATAGATGAAAGCTATGATAACATAGTAGATAATGATCTCCGAACTGAAGCAGTAGTACGTCAGCTACATTGGTACTGTAATCTGTCCCTAGGTGAGAAAACAGACATTATTAAGCAATTAGAACCCATAATCCAGCACAATTTTGACCACTTTTATGGTGAATTTAGGCACATTATCACCAGAGAATTATTAGACAACACCAAGACCTTATTCCAAGAAATAGGCTATGATGACAGCCATATCAACTACGCTAACATCCATCACGTCCTGACCCATTAAAAATCCAACCAAAATATAAATACTATTATAATAAAAATTAGTATTTCAAGGAGCAGGACATGGGCGACATATTCAAACTTATAGGTGACCTAGGCTTTCCTGTAGCAGTAGCACTAGCTGGCGGGTATTTTGTCTACTTAACTATCAAACTATTACTAGCAGGTGTGCTCAGCAGTATCAAGGGCATGGCCGGCATCATCACAGCCCTAGACAATCGCGTTAAAACTATGAATCACGATGTTATCCGTATTGATACCATCGTCAGTAACGCACTAGGTTTAAAACCTGATACAGACCGTATAGCACGTGCTGACGGTAAAACAGACGCAAGGAGAGATTAAATGGCAATCAATATGAAACCGTTCCCAGAGCAAGCGGCATTCTTTGCTCGTTGCAGTGAGTATGCTTATCTAGATGAAGTAGAAGGCAAGGCCAAGTTTAAAGAACTAGGCTTTGATGCTACATTGATTGATGCCAAGGGCAGTCAAGCGTATTGGCTTAAGGACCACGATGATCTAATTATCGTATGCCGTGGCACACAACCAACTGAATTTGCAGACATTGCGTCTGACTTGAATGCTATCCCTGTACCAAGCTCAACAGGTGTAGGTAAACTACATCTAGGCTTCAAAGCCAGTGTAGATAATATTTGGCCTGCCCTAATAGATCTCGCACATGACTATGGCAAGACTCGCACTGTATGGTGTGCTGGTCATAGTCTAGGAGCGGCCATGGCTACCATAGTTGCTTATCGCTTTCAACGTGCTGATAATTTACCAAGCCCACAGGCCCTGTTTACCTATGGTAGTCCACGCTGCGGTGATAAAGAATATATCAAGGGTATGGAAGCCACTGGATTATTAGCATTTCGATTCGTCAACAATGCAGACATCGTGGCACGTGTTCCATTATGGCCGTTCCATCACCTAGCTGGTGCCATGTATATCAACCACTATGGTAACTTGAGAACATTAACATCCTGGCAATCATGTAAAGATGTATGGCGTGGTTTTGTAGAAGGTATTAAAAAGCGTGATATTAACTTTTTTAGCAATCACAGCATCACCAAGTATGCTGAACGACTAGAACAGTGGGCCACAGGTGTGGAGTATCCACAATGAAAGCCGCAGACATTATTATAGTGGTGTTGATAATCGCATTCTTTGGTATTGTAGGATTTTTTGAAGAAATTTGGAGTCTACTGTCATGAGAGTCGCCCTAATTTGGATCGTATGGTTGGCACTAGTTCTTTGGTGGTTGACTCCAGAAATGAATGATATAAAAGATAAGATCAATGCGCATAACACACAGATCGAGAGGGCACTACATGAATGATGAACAAGAAAATCGCTTGGTTACGATGAAAGACAATCAAGTAAAAAATATATTAGCAAGTCTGGCCATAGCCGCAGTAGGTTGTTTAGCCTATTGGGCCTATGATGCACAGGTACGTGTTGATGAGTATAATGCTAAAGTAAACAGTCTCACGGAAACTATCTCGGGAATATCTGCTAAACAATCTGCTGATCAAGAAAGCAATCTTAAAGATCTTGAAGAGAATAAGATTGTAGAAGACAAGGTTAAAGCATTAGAAGCCACAGTTCAAAGTCAACAAGTAGCTATTGATGAGCTAACAGCTAAATTATCAAGGAAGAAAAAATAATGGATATCGTCGCATTAATTAGTAAGTATGGGTTTCCAATTGTCATGGCAGTGGGACTTGGTTACATTATCAAATATGTATGGGAATGGTCAACTAAAGAAGTCAAGCCTGTTATCTCAGATGCTAACACTGTGCTGATTGCACTGATCGATCGTATCCGTATGCTAGACAACGACCTAATTCGTCTTAATCAGAAAGTAAACACTGTGCTACACCTACGTGGTAAGACTATCGAGTATGAACGTGTTGAAGCTGAAAAGAAAATCAACGATATTAAAAAATCAGAAGATGATAAAACAGCTAGTGGCGGCAGTGACTAATAAATATATACATGAAAATAAAAGACATCATATTAGAAGTTTTCCTTACCAAAGCTCCTAGCAAGTATAGCGGAGGTTCTCAATCTACCACTAGAAAAATTTCTGCACCATACGTCGGCGGTGGATTCAAAATGAGACCAAATTCAATCGAAAGGAATGCAAAGAAAAGATTTGAAAAATTTAGTGAGTTGCCTTTAGTGAAAGAAAAATTTGATTTTTTATATAATTGGAATAAATCAGGTGCTATAGGTAATAAAAATAACAAGCTCAGTGTGAGATTTGCTGATGTCAATGGAAAACCAGATAGATCTGGATTACAAATAGACAATTATAATCCAACCACTGGAGATATTACATTAATAGATAATCGAAATAAAATAAGTTATCAAAGTAATGTCAATGATTTTCAATACTTTGGTAGATATCGTGGAATGCAACAATCACAGATCGCCTATATATTCATTGCCAAACCCAAAACTGCATCAACATCAGCTATGCCAGCTTATCAACGTGGTGAGTTTTAATTTAAGTCTAGGTCTCTACTAGAAACAGTCACACTAATCTGTTCTAGTTCAGGAATACGTGTTCGCGTGTTCTTGCTACCCAACAATACAATCACACGCTGACCTAGGTCAGTATCTAGCAACATGACCACACAACCACCTGACTCATTGATATACCCTGTCTTACTTACAATAACACGGTCACTGTCACGACGAACTAAACTATTTGTATTCCAAAAGTCCCACCAACGTTTCTTAATCTGTATACTGACCAAAGGCTTACCACTGGCTTCTGTGATCTCAGGGTGTTGGCTTGCTACTAGAACAAGTTTAACCAAGTCACGGGCGTTACTCTGATTACCTTCATCTAGGCCTGTTGGGTCAGTAAAGTGTGTTGAATACATGCTAAACTCAAGTGCTTCGTGATTCATTTCTGCTACACAACGGTCAACACCACCAGGATAGTTCTCGCATAGAGTGTATGCGGCAAAGTTATCACTCTTAACTATTGCTAACTGTAATAGTTCACCACGTGACAATGTTTTAAGTGTGCGTGGTAACTTGGTATGATAGGTAATGGCGTTCTTAAAGTTTAATCGAAGTTCTTCTGATAGGTCTTGATGTGCGTTAAGAACAATGATAGCAGTCATTAGTTTAGTGATGCTAGCGATTGACTGTGTGCGGTCAGCATTCTTTTCTAATATAACAGCACCTTTGTTATCTGTGACTAAAAAACTTTTGGCTGTGATTGGCTTCGCTTGTATAGTCAAAGTGAATACCAAAGTGAGTATGAATATCGCGTATCTCATAATTTATTATAACATCTTTTTTGGTAAAATGCTAGACGTTTGGTTTAACTTCGATAGTTGGTGCAATGTTCCAACGTTTCTTTTCCGGACCAAACAAGGTTTGTGGAAATGTCACAACGTCGCCGTCGAACCAAAGATTAACTAAAGGTATGATCTTTATACCTGCGGACCTAGGTGCATCAGCTAGACTAGGACTATCCCAACATCCTTCATGAGTGGCAGGCTGGTCGCCTTCAGTTTCGGTAGCATAAGCACGATACATGTAACCTAGCTTAACAGCATCAGCATTAGGACAAGCATCTGTGGTTAGAACTATGTAGCCGCCTGATTCATTAGGCATGTATAGTTCTTTAGGTAGGTCTTGTGCCAATGCGAGGCCGGAGGATAAAAGGGATATTACCGCGAGTTGTCTTAGCATACAATCTCCTAGCGGTCAGAACAAATAAGATCGCTGTCTAGTATTTACATTCTAAGATGTTAATATAATGTAACAGTTTATACTTTGATCTTATATGCTTATTTAGAAGTTGCTACGTATGTTCCTGTCCAATTAGCTGGCAATCCATCTTCCATACGATCAATCATCTTGTGATAGTATTCTTTGATAGTAACTTTAGGATCAGCTTCGAGCTCTTTAGCCCACTTAATTGCTTTCTTCCAATCCCCACGTGTGTATTCTTTTTTGTATTCTTCGTGTTTGTGAGCGATAGTCTTGCCTACGGTATAGATATCCAACCCCACTGTCTTACCTTTGACAGCGATATTATCAAGCCATACCACATTGAAATCATCTTTGACTGCGGTCGCTGTATCAGGACCAAGGATCATCAACACACCATATGACTTAGTCTGGCTTTCTAATCGTGCCGCAACACTTACAGGATCACCTAGGACATCATAGCCCATCTTGCCTTCTGATCCAATATTACCTACAAGTATCTTACCTGAGTTAACACCGGCACCCATACCAACAGGAGGTTTGCCAATTGACTCTAAGTGTTTGTTAAACTCTTCTACCGCGGCGATCATTTCAAGTGTAGTCTTGACAGCATTATACGCATGACGCTCATCATCAAGCGGTGCACCATGGATGTGTAAACTAGCATCACCAATGAACTTGATTAAGCATCCATCGTTCTTAAACACAGGTTGGGCGATGGCGGTCATATATTGATTCATGATAGCTGTGAATCCTTCTACGTCTTGACCATACTTCTCACCAAGTCCAGTGAAGTTACGCATGTCTGTTATGACTGCTGTTAACATCTTTTCTTCACCGCCTAACTTAATAAGTTCTGGATTCTTTTGTAAGCGTTCGACGATAATAGGACTAACATAACTACCAAATTGTTTCTTGATCTGTTGTTTCTGTAAGAACTCGCTGATAAACTTAACACCATAAGCATGTAGCATGACCAAGACACCACCTGCTGTCGGCACGACGGCATCAATCAAGAACTTATAAGTAGCAAACACATACATACTAGCTGGGATTAAACTGGCTAATAATACGATACCAACACCTAGTCCAACATAGACCCAACGACTTAATATTAAGATGATTAAACTGATACCAATTAACGTATATAGTTCGGCACCTGGTGCCCAGTCCGGACGTTCAATGTTTACGTTGTTAGCCAATGTACCAATTACAGCGGCCTGCATGTCTTGTGGCCATACTGCTCCCATACTTGTTGATACTGGGTTGCCAATGCCTGCGGCACTGACACCAACGATAACAATACCTTTGTTAAAGTTTTTAGGCAAGTCGACTGCGGACACTTGATGATTCGCCTGACTCCAATCTACCCAGATACGGCCCATGCTGTCTGTGGTGATAGGACGGAAACTAGGAATACGCATTTTCTCAACACCAAGCTCATTTAGCTTAACTTGGAATGTGTCATCATTGCTGATAACACGTAGCACTTCCAATGGCAAGCTAGGATATAAGTTGCCATTGTAGCCAGCAAACAAGGGTAAGCGACGATTGACCCCATCAAGCTCTGGCATGGTGTTAGTCAGGCCTACACCAACAGCACTGCGTTCTAATTCTGGAATGTTAGCAATGATACCAGGATAGTTGATGATAGTGCTAATATGTTCTGCACCGATCACAGCACTACCTGGTTTGCGTGGAATATTTTTTGAGACTTCACTGGGGATATTACTTAGGATGACTGGATGGTCTTCTAGTTCTAGTGCCAGTGCAGGATCCCCACCTTGGCGATCTGCTTCAGGCATAAGGATGTTCCAAACTACTAAGCCTGCGTTACGGCTGTATAAGTCACCGATTAGATTAGCATACTTGTCACGCTTGAATGGAAACTGCCCATACTTGTTGATAGTGGCTTCATCAATGTTCACAGTCCAAATGTTGTTTTCAACTCGGGGTTGGCTGGTGATTAGTTGATCAAAGTAACGTAGGCGTACTGACTCTACAAATGTAGGGCCTTGCATGATCACATAGACAAGTATGCCTAGGGTGATCAACGCAGTCCATGGACTTACTAGGATTTTTTTGAGTTTGTTTTTCATATGCTAATATTTACCTAGCTGATCGTACCTTGCCCAAGTATTCACGACCAACTGTGCCTTGCTCAACTTCTTCTAAAGCCGCAGTAACTATTCTAGTTGGATATTTTAATTGTGGATTATTTTTTTGAGCTATACTTCTAGTATTAGCGATCTCACGAGCACGTGTGGCAGCAATTAGGATTAGTTCAAATTGGTTGCCACCGACATTTTCTACGCATTTTTGGACATCTATATCTCTGCTTTGTGTATCGAGTTTCATGCTATCTCCAATATAAGTTTGTTTACATAGTATAGCATTATCCAAAACTAAAGTCAAGAAAAAACCCACCTTAGGTGGGCTTTTCTTTTTGGTTTCTTATTATCCATTAAAACGAATTTCGTTCATAGCAGATACTAATGCTTTATGACATACATCTTCTTTTTGTTTTACAGCTGAACCAAGTAGATCCTCACCTTTGGTGTGGACTTTACTCAAAGCTTCAACCACTTGTGATTGTGCCTTACAAGCTAGATCGTAATCGCCTTTTTTCACTGCTGTGACACTTAGGTCAGACAAGCGTGTAGCACGTTCGAGTTCTACTTGTTTAGAATTAGATGTTAGGTATGTTGCTGATGCCACAGTGATCGATGCCACTGCTAAAATTACTGATGATATTACTGTTACTTTCTTCATATTTTTTCCTTTTGGGTTAATTTAAGTTGTATAGACTTGTGGCCTATATAGCTATTTATTATACGCAGATTACAATAAGATTGCAACCGATATCCAAAAAAAAAAAGCCCCAATTAAGGGGCTTTTTATTTCCTACTCAGATTCTACTATATTATAGTGAGAACACTGTTAAAGCACCGCCGCCAGGAGCAGCATTGTACTTAGTAAGTTCAGCATAACCACCAGCAGCGCCAAGAGCGTCTGTTGGGTTAGTTAAACCAAGGTTCATCGCAACGCCAGCCCAACCACCGATACCTGATAGTGTGCCAACGTATTGTTTACCACCTAGTGAGTATGTGAACGCATTACCAATCACACCAGAACCAACTTGGAATTTCCAAAGTTCTTTACCTGACTTAGCGTCAAGAGCTTTGAACCAACGATCAAGAGTTCCGTAGAACACTAAGT
>Ga0214919_10003661_pt1 | contig 22995 bp, 25 predicted proteins | sample LL1503_MetaG_FD_177994 | JGI IMG/M metagenome (GOLD analysis project Ga0214919, IMG submission 177994) | Freshwater microbial communities from Lake Lanier, Atlanta, Georgia, United States - LL-1503 | ecosystem: Environmental > Aquatic > Freshwater > Lake | place: USA: Georgia | collected... | reverse complement strand
AAATGCCCGTTATAGTCAAGCGAAGTGAAATCGCCAATCAAGCAACTAATATATAACCATACAAGCATTTGAAATGATTATTCGATTCAATTATTCACAAAGTTCAGATGATGCTTTGCAAATTTCCGCAATGCTCACGGCAAGTGATCGTAAGATATATGAAGGTTTGAGAATAACTGCAATGCTTAAGGTAACTGACCGCAGCATTACAGCAGATAATATTCTTGAGTATTTGACTGAGAGGTATCCCGAGCGGAAAAATATCGAAATCGCTAAAATTATTTCAAACTAACGATCATCATCACTACTTAATAACGGACCAACTCAGTTGGCAATCAGACCATTCAAATAGGCAGCGGCTCCGTCTGCCGGACCTAATTTCGGATGTGAGTCACAAAACTTATCGATGCTAACGATGGCGGGATCAGAGGCATTGGGATCTTCGTTGTAACGATCTTGTTGTGTTCTTTCAAGGCCTTGATGGGTCAAACTTAATGGTGCTAAAAACGCGTTAGTCCATGCTTTTTTTCTTGGGTATTCTAGATCTGCCCAAGATTGACAAGACAGATCACCAAATAAGCTGGCGGCAGTTGAACTAGCTGTCGCACAAGTGAGCGCTGCAAGCATCACAAAGGTCCAAAGGTCGGCCTTGTTGAGTTTAGGAAGGGCGGGATTCACACTAAGGACTGTATTTTGTGACCGACTGTTAAACTCCGACTCCCAATAAGCCCGACTTCCCGCCCAGTTTTTTCGTCACGCGCACATCGGCAATCGTCATTCCTCGATCAATTGCTTTGCACATATCGTAAATGGTTAAGAGGCCAATCTGCACAGCGGTGAGAAACCCAGTAAAAACAAAGAATTAAGAAAAACTAAAACTTAGAAAACCAAATTCTATTTAATTAAATTAACAAACAAGTGGGACCAGATTGGGCCACAAAAAAGAATAACACATTAGTAGAACAAGGCCGAATCCATCCGCATACTAGCCAAGCGCAAACCAATATTCATATTAGCAAAGTAGGGTGCATTTCATTCGCATACTGGTTAGGTTTGATCTATATTCATTTGGGTTTGGCAATACCCCCATTCAAAATCCCACCAGCCATACCCCACCACCGGGGTACCCCCCAAATCTAAAATGGGACTCCAGTAGATCACTTACATACTAATCTACACGAACGATTCTGTAATTTTTAGAATTTTGTCCAATGTTGGATGTACAACCAGTATGTGTATCGGATTCGTTTTACTTTGACTTCATTTAATAATGCCGCACACCATACGCATACTGGACTGAACTTAAGATTTCGACTTTTTTGAGCGCAGCACAGATTTCTTTCAAAAATAAATAGGTAATTTATTTCACCAAACAAGTCATTGGTCGCGTGATTAGTCGTTCCACTTTGACTAACTCCTGATCGATCCTGGAGTGACACCAAATTTTTTCTTAAAAGCGGTAATGAAATGGTTGACATGCGAGTAGCCAATTTTATGCGCAAGGGTTTTCATTGGGACATCGGTGTCGAGTAGTGCTTGGTAGGCTTGATCTAATCGTTGATTGGATAAAAAGGAATAAATAGATTGATCATATTTTTTGATGAAAGCTTGGTTTAGCTTTCCTGGGCTTCACGGTTAGATAGGTGACACATTTTTTAAAAAGAATAACTTAAAAAAATATGATTTTTCATTATTTTAATTATTGAATTTTCATATGACGGTCTTGAAAAATTACCTGAAGAACAGTCATATTCGTGTAACACAACTTTTTTAAGATAAACCTTCTTGGTTAGTATTAGCTAACAAATGCCGTGAAATTGGGCGGCTACACTTATCTCTTTATTTAAAGAGTGACCATAAATCGTCCGAGAAGTTGTACATACGTCTCTGAATTAGGCCTGCTTTAGCACTAACATCACTCGATTAGTTGTAAATGTGATACGTCCAGCTTCATTCCATGACCAACACTTAAATCGTTAAGACCTGTCCAAGATCTTTCACACCATCAGCTCGTGCATAACTTTCAATTAAGCCGTCAGGTCCGCTTGCTCGCCTTGGCACTCATCTGCGCTGGCATCCTGCTTCACTTTTCTAGGTTCAACACGTTGTGGATGACGTTAGTACATGGCCTACCTGTCATTCATGAGGGATTCTGGCTGTTTATTACCAACTTAGGCCGAGGCTGGCCTACATTTGCGATTTTGGCTGCGCTAGATTTAGGATCTGGTCGGCGCACTGCGTTATTTTTCCGCTGCATTTTGATGTCAGCTGTACTGCTACCGCTGATGAAGAAGTTTTTTTCGGTGGCTCGCCCAGTCTCTGTGATGGAGTCCAGTGTCTTGCACTTGATGGGCGTTCCCCTCACAGGCATGGGCTCGATGCCCTCTGGACATGCACTGACCGCCGGTGCGGTACTAGCGGTACTCTGGTTTGCACGCACCAATCATGAGCCGAACCGTCGATTCCAACACGCTGGCTTAGCCGCCGTGCTGATTTCTTTGCTTGTGGCTTTCTCACGCATCATGATTGGTGCTCACTGGCCGGCTGATGTTTTGGTCGGTTTTGGTATAGGTATGCTGATGGCTTATGCCGCTAATTGGCATGAACAACGCAAACCATGGGCTAACGCCCTCAGCGAGGGATATTGGACATGGGCCATCATCGTGCTGCAATTTATAAGTGCAGGGATTTTATTTTGGTCTGCTGCTGAGAACCCATTGGAACTAGAACCCAACCTCTTGCTTGGTATCGGGGCACTTCTGCTTGCGATTTTTTCATTTCATCACCACATTCAAAATTTTAATCGGAAGTTTGGCTCGGTAAAATTCAGTGCTTGATCAGAACATGCTCGTCTCACAAACGGAGACCTCATCGTCACTTCCGAAACAGGCGTCCGAGTGCATAGCGCTAGGTCTGACATTGACGGTCGTAATCCCCACCTTCAACGAAGCGGCCAACGTTGAGCCTGTCATTGAACGCCTATACAAAGCACTTGAGGGTGTGAACTGGGAAGTCATTTTCGTTGATGATGACTCGCCTGACGGAACCGCCGCTCTATTGCGTGAGTTAGCGGCTCGTTATCCACGTGTGCGCCGCCTACGCCGGGTCGGCCGGCGTGGCTTATCTAGTGCATGCGTTGAGGGTATGCTGGCCTCTACCGCAACCTACTTAGCTGTAATGGATGCCGACTTGCAGCACGACGAAACCATTTTGCCTGCCATGCTTACTTGCCTTAGGGACGAGCCCTTTGATCTCGTGATTGGCACTCGTTATATTGAAGGTGGCGGCGTCGGCGAGTGGGACAGCATGCGGCAACGTGGCAGTGCGTTAGCGACCTTGCTGAGCCAGCAGCTGCTGAAGCTTGACGTGGCCGACCCTATGAGTGGTTTTTTTATGTTGCGGCGTGAGGTCATCGAAGGAGCGGTCTACAAACTCTCCAACATAGGCTTTAAGATCATGCTTGATTTAATCGTCTCTGCACATAAGCCGCTGCGTATTCGCGAATTACCCTATCAATTTGGCATTCGCCAACATGGCGAGAGCAAGCTCGACAATCGAGTCATGTGGGACTACCTCATGCTGTTAGTCGATAAAATCGTTGGACGCTATTTGCCAATTCGTTTTGTATCCTTTGCCTTCATAGGCGGCACTGGTGTCTTAGTCCACTTGTTGGTGTTAGGGATAGCGCGCTTAGCGGCACCCGATAACTTTACCCTAGGTCAAGTGGCTGCAACATCGATTGCGATGGTATTTAACTTCACCCTGAATAACGCGCTCACCTATCGCGATAAACAATTACGTGGCTTACGTTACTTTGGTGGCCTACTCAAATTTGTGCTCGCCTGCAGCGTAGGTGCTTTTGCGAATGTGGGAGTGGCCTCGTTTATTTTTCGCGATTCGGGTGATTGGATACTTTCTGGGATCGCCGGTATTTTGGTCGGTCTGATGTGGAATTACACGGCCACTGCACTATTCGTTTGGCCCCAACGCAAAAACTGATAAGCAAACTAATCAATGCAGCGCTCCTTGCTTACAAGCCGCACCACCCTTGTACTGACAGCGAGTGCTGTGCTCCATGTTCTGCTATCGCTGACGCTTGAACTATCAGCTGACGAAGCGCATTACGCTTTATATGCAGCGCACTTGGACTGGAGTTATTTTGACCACCCGCCTCTGGTGGGTTGGGTGCAATGGCCATTTCTCCAATTAGGTGGATCGGACCTAGCGCTACGCATTGTTCCGATGGCCTGCTGGCTGCTCGCTAATTTTTTATTGATAGCGCTCTCAGACAATCTATTTCCCCAGTTCGCCGATCAACGCGGCTTGCGGGCAGACATCGTTTTGTTTAGCCTTAGCCCCTTGTTACACCTGCTGGGCATTGCCTTAGTTCCCGACACCTTGCTGATGCCACTGACCTTGGCCGTCATGTTAATAACTTGGCGCTTGTGTCATGAGCATGAAAGTTTGCGTCTCAGAAATTGGATCATCTTGGGTCTACTACTTGGATTAACCGGCTTAGCCAAGTACACAGCATTTCTCAACGCCATTGGTGTGCTGTTAGTGTTCATGCATCGCTATGGTTCACGATTAGTGATACGAGCCGGCCCATGGATCGCCGTTCTAATTGCTGCCGCCATCGTTGCCCCAGTGTTCTGGTGGAACAGTCAACATGATTGGATCTCATTTCACTATCAGCTCAATCACGCCGCCGGTAGCAATGAATGGCGAAGTCTTCTGGCCTTACGCTTTTGGATGGTTATATGGTTAGCATTTGGCTTATCGCTTCCAGTTCTTGTTTTTATTGGCGTGCGTAACCGTCGAAACCTAGACGGCTCGTTGCATAGATCAGCACTCGGGCCGATATGGTTTTGTTTGTATTTTTTTCTACCAGGTATGCTCTTATGGTTTTTTTTATCAGGTCGGGGTAGCACCTTGCCGCATTGGGTTACCCCTTCAATCTTGGCTGCTTTACCCCCGGCAGCGGCAGTTACCACACACCTTTGGAGCCAACTACCACGCTGGCCCGTCTGGTTATCTATAGGCCTAGGGTTACAGGCAGTCTTAGTCATGGCCTGCATCGCTTTACTTTTAGCCGGTGGTCTTCAGAGCGAAGATCAGGACGAACGCAAAAGCCCTTCCGTGCAAACTAGATCGGTCACTAATCCTATTGCCGACCTCTATGGCTGGTCCGCAGGCGCTCACCGAGCGATGCATTTAGCTGAACAAGAAGGTGTCCAGACTTTGGCATTAGCTCATTGGACTTTAGCCAGCCGAATTGCTTGGTATGCCCGCCCAATGTCGGTAAAAGTATTGAAAAATAAACCTAGCCAATTTGATTTGTGGTTCGGCCAACCAATGCAAGGTGAGCGCATGATCGTGATTGATTGGTCACAGATGAGCCGCGCTGCACCCGTCGGTAAGAATCAATTCAAGCAGTGCAAAGATATCGATACGCTGCCAGTGATGCACTTGGGGCGACAGATTGCACAATTTCATTACTGGCTATGTGAAGACTGGCATGGATAGAGGGATTTACAAAATACCGAAAACTTTCAGAGGTATTTAAAAATTCTAAAACAGACGTCATGAATTACTCAGGCCTAAGTTGTAGCCTAAGTATTGACGGAAGCAAAATCATCTGGCTACGCTGCCAAGCTACATTCAAGCGCACGAGCCCAAAATCGCCATCAAGGTCTGCTCTGGCCGGGGCGGATAGCACACTTCCAAACAAGACTATGAAGGAAATATAAAAATCATACCTACGCCTTTTACTGTTTTTCATGTTTTTTTATCAATCTTATTTTTAACATACTTTACTAGTATTTCATGTTGCTTGAACTGCTGTAATGGTTTGAGTAAAATATTAACTATGGAAATTGTAACTTCAAGGCTTGTAATCTTTGGCGGAAAAATATCATGCCTTCGCTGCACGGCATCGTCTAAAAGAAGCGGCGAGCAGTGTAAAAAACCAGCGTTAAAAATAAGCCGAACTCAAAAATGCGAGTTTCACGGTGGGCGCTCAACAGGCCCTAAAACCGAGGGTGGCAAAGCCCGTCAACGTGCCTCCGTAATTACTTCTGGAAACTGCACAAAAGAATCTACTGAGGGCAGGTCGCGCAGCGCCCTGAGGCTGGCTTGGTTGGAAGACGCTTTGTACGTTCTGGAGATGACCGATGCACCTAGGACAAGGGGTCGCAAGCCTAAGGGGTATAAGCCTTTTGTTACACTTGAAGATGTCAAAAGCTTCTTGATAGACAACCCGCTAAACCTTCCAGAAGGCTCTGCCGAGCATCAAAATTAATTATTCTGAATGACCTCTTGGACCAGCAGTGTTATGAAAATGCTTTTGACCATAGTCCAAAATGTCCAAAACATAAATTCTGTACTTTTTAGTTTCACGACCAAAGTCCAAAATGTCCATCCCCCCTATAAGGGGGGATATTTTGGTCAGGACTTTTCGGTCATATCTTCCACACCCACCCGTCACCCGCAGCATCGAGTCCGGTCCCTAGGTAGTCACCCTTTATTAGAGAATCAATCAAAGCCTTAGCCCGGTTATTGCGCTTATTTTTTAGCTCTGTTGTCAAAGTCACGGCAACTGCAGCCACGGCATCACTAACGGTAATGCATGGTGTGTTTGATCCTGACCCAGCAACACCTAAATGGGGCGAAGACGCTAAGGTCTGTTTCACTGCACCCAGCGCCTTTTTCTGCTTATCTCCTGAAGGTTCTTTTGTAACAAAGATAGCGGAGTGGTCAGGCTCTATGGAGCAACTCGTTATGTCCTCACCGTCGGCATCTTGTCCAAGCACATGATGTTTTAATTTGAAGTTGACGGTCTTGCCATCCTCACCGTCCTTCGACTTTGCCACAGTCCAGCTACGTTTTTGGTCACTACGTTGTACCTCGATAGCCCCATCCAAGGCGGCAACCAGAGAACTATGGCCACGCATACCTCGACCGGCATCTTTACCGGTGTGGTGAACTAAAATAACTAAGCTATTTGTAGCCTTATACAGAGCTTTAGCAGCCTCCAAAATTAGACCCATCTCTTTGCTACTGTTCTCGTCAGAAGTCGGTGCTGCTCGGTTTAAGGTGTCTATAAACACCACAGAACCTGTGGGTACGACTTCGGCTAAATCAACTACGTCTTGGGGTGAAGTCAATTGAAATGATTGTGTAATTACACCAAAGCCATTTGCAGGCAATGGTCCATGGGCTTCCTCAAGCGCTAGTACACGGTTTTTAATTCCACCTTCACCCTCAAGCATTACGTAAACAACTGGCGCTTGATAGGTTCGTATCCCAAACCATGGATTGCCGTGTGCAATTGCGCGACCTAGGTCAAGAGCTAAAAATGATTTCCCTGAACCACTTGGTCCATAAACTGCCGCCAGCCCAGTAGTCGGCAACACATGTTTGATTCGCCACTGTATTGATGGAATAACTGACACATCAGAGGGCCACAAAATCTTGTACCGACCCGTATCCGGTGAAGTTGGGCTAGTGTTGGCATTTGCAACTGGCATCTGCCATCCTAATTCTTTGACTCTTTTGTAAAGTGAGCCAATGCCTACTCTATTTGGATGATTAGGGTTATATGAATTCCAAGCCTTTTCAAACCCATCCTCGGTATACCGAGCACTTTGCTTAGACCAATTACGAGCAATATCTTTTCCTGATGACCAATTTAAGCTGGCGACTGCCCAAATACCTGCCAACCAATAATCTGATTCTGGACTGCCACTTGAATCGTAAAAGCGGCCAGAACCATAACCAGTATCGCTGGACAAAAAAGATAGGGCACTAATAAGTTTTGCCATTTCAGCAGGTGATTCTGCTGGCGAATTGAGTCTGCCCATTAGAGCTAGGGTCATTGCACCTATTGGCGCGGTAATAGATGTATCAAGTATGCTCATCCCGCTGGTCATGTTAGTTGGGGGGAGTGATGGCTGACGGCCTGATTGAAACTTTTGTATGAGCGATGACAGCATGTCATTAGTAATTGGCTTCATAGGACCACCGCCATGCGATGTGGACGCTCTGCCGTGTTTGGACCTTTACGCGCAATTGTTCCGGGTACTTTGGTGATTCGTGAGGCATTAAAAACGACGGTATCTACTGTAACGATCGGATTGTTAAATTTACTGGCTAATTCCTGCAATGTACCTTCAACTAAGCATTTGTTTACGTCATCATTGGCGAGTTCATTTAATACGTAGTACAAGTGATAGCCATTACCTGACATCATTTGAATTGGCCTATCCCATCCTTCAGATTCAAGATAATCAGCAATTTGTTCACTTAGCATACGTGCTGCATCAAGTTCCGCATCTGTTGACGACTCACCTTTATGCCCAACTTTGTCAATGTCAATTAACAGAAGGTCACGATACGCAATATCATTATCTTTTGCTGAACCACTTAAAAAGTCTTCTCGAATCGGATTCATGACGTAGTAAACGTTGTAGCCAGCCGCATTCAATTTCAAGGCTTCATTTTCAAAAGCTAATTTCAAAGCATCGGTCGAGGCGAAGCTCGCACCTGTAAAAATCTTAGTGATTGGCTTACTTGATGAACTAATCGCCCTTAGTTCTAATACTGATTTCGGGCCAAGTGCTTTGATGCGCCAGATTTTTTTGATTTCTTCTTGAGGGGTGCTCATTATGAGACTCGCTTTCTGCCATTCGGCATTGATTGAAGGAGTCTCTAATTCATATGAGGCAAATTTGCTCGTAACTGATTTTTTAAAGCTAACTTACTGATAATTATGGCTAAATTTTCGGATGAAAATTAACTGATTGATTTGCCACAAATGCCCTAATTGCCACAAACGGATTCAGTAAGTGTGCCTTTTCCCCCAAAAGTCACCTTGCAGGACATGACGCTTTATGTAGCTCGATTCAAGTGGTTTCTTGTGTGGACCGTAAATTTTAAGTTTGCGCATCTCGGCTGCAACGTGCTCCGACGTTTCTTCCATATTCGGATGAAGGTCTTTTGTGTTGTGTCGTGCCAGATACTCCATAGCTATCGACTGAGCAGTGATTTTCCAACTCTCAGATGCGGGAATTACTGCGGCTTTAATTTCGGATGAATGGTGTGGGTTGATAGAGCTTAGGTCTGGCAGTACATCCTGAGGCCACCCAAAATGGTCTAATGGACTTCCTTCAATCTCAAGTCTTTCATAAACTAAATAATCATCAGGTCCTGGGTCTTGAAGCATTAAGTATCTATGAGCTAGATGACTGAGTGCAAAAGCTTTTGAGTGCCTATCGTCTTCATCCCCATCAGTAGCAAGAATTCTTCTACCTGTTTTGTCATAAGTCTGGACATCAAGCTTATCTATGGCTTCAGATAAAACAGGAATGGTGTATTCATCCAGTAAGCGTTCTATTGATATCCACTGTGTGTTGAGATTTTCTTTTCCAGTAGTTAATTTTCTCCATTCGTTAGGCAGGGCATTATCTTTGCTCATGGTGTATTAAAATATTAAGTTTTAGGACTTATACTTTATCCCAATTTTCTGGCTAAATCAGCAGCCTTAGGGTGGTAGTACCTCTTCAGCATTGCTAAACTTTTATGCCCACTCACGGCGCTTAGTTCAATCAAGTTGGGCAGCTTTTCAGCAAGTCTAGTAATAGCCATATGTCTTAAATCGTGAAAGCGGACATCCTGCACTTTGGCCTGCCTTCTTGCTCGGTTAAATGCTTGTGAAACTACTTCGTGGGTAACTGGAAACACTCGACCATCAAGATTTCGTGGCATGTCGGTAAGGATTTGGATTGCATGGATTGAGAGTGGCACAGTTCTGCTTGTCCCATTTTTGGTGAGTTGTAAAAATATCGTGCGTCGCTCAAGGTCTATATGCTCCCAGCGCAGTCCAAGCAACTCGCTTCTGCGCATCGCCGTTTCCAAGGCCAATTTCACTAAAGGTAGCATCCATATCGAGCGCCGCCCAGTCGGTTTTAAAGCTTCAAATAGAGCTTTAGTTTCAGTAGCATCAAGTATGCGACTTCTTCCTTGTGGGTTTTTAGGCTTAGAAACTAGTGAGACGGGGTTGTTGATGTTGATACCCCATTCTTTGCGAGCGTAGGTAATGATGGATGAAAAATAAGACAACTCTCTAATAACTGTTGCGGGTGCTATTTGTTTTAGGCGCTCGTCCCTGTGCTGTGCAATCTTTTGGGGGGTTAGACTAACCATGTTCAGATTTGCTATCGGACGCCTTGCTAATGCCTTTAAGCGAATGTAGTCGGCTTTGCCTCCACGCATCGTGGGCAATACTTCAGCTATGTAACGCTCTATGATTTCAGCAAAAGTAGTGCGCTCGGCCAGCATAAGGTTGGTGTAGCTGCCCTTTTGAATTTCAACTTCTATTTGCTTTGCCCAACGCTCGGCATCTACTTTATTGATGAAGGTTTTGGTAATACTTTGATTTGCTTTTCGGACACGTGCTTGCCAGTGACCATTATTTCTTTTGCGCAGTGTTGCCATGTTTTCTGCTCCTCAGTGGGACAGAATTGGGCCTCAGCTTTTAATCGTTCTTATCTTTTGTTTTTCAAAGTTAGTACCTACTACTCCGACTTCCAATGGCCCGACTTCCCGCCTAGTTTTTCCATCACACGCACATCGGTAATCGTCATTCCTCGATCAATTGCTTTGCACATATCGTAAATAGTTAACAAACCAATCTGCACAGCGGTGAGCGCTTCCATTTCCACGCCGGTTTTACCGTAGGTTTCAACTTGCGCATTACACATGATGCTGGAATCAGCGTCGTTGGTGGTGAATTCAACCGCAACGCGGGTCAGTGCCAGTGGGTGGCACAGCGGTATCAGGTCTGCCGTACGTTTAGCTCCCATGATGGCGGCGATTCGGGCAATACCGAGTACATCACCTTTTTTGGCGCTGCCTGAGGTAATTACAGCCAGGGTTTGCGGTTTCATCAAGATAACGCCGCTGGCAATGGCCACTCGGTGGGTTTCGGCTTTGGCGCCGACGTCGACCATATGCGCTTGACCGCCTTCATCGAAATGGGTCAGGCCGCCATTATCGGATTGCGTATCGTGTGATATTTTTTTAGAACTCATGTCAGGAAAATTTAAGAATGTAAGAGCATGTGAGTAAAGGCAAGATGCGAGTGCTTGCGGGTATCATAGCACTATGAAACCCGCGCCTTATACCCGTTTCCTGCATCCAGCCATTCACCTCGGTGTTGCCATAGTGCTCGCTTTAGCGAGTCCCGTATTGATCGCACCCTCACTTTTGCACGCACAGAACTTACCAAATCTTGGTGGGACGGATGGCGAAGAGCTGTCACCAGTCATGGAACGAAAGCTGGGCGAACAGACGATGAACAGCATACGCCGTGACCCAGATTACATCGAGGATGCGCCTACGCTAGATTATCTGAATCAGCTAGGCGGAATTTTGTTGGGGAGTAGCCCAGAGGCGCGCGGTGATGCTGGTTACGATTTCTTTTTCTTTGGAGTTAGAGATCCCTCGCTGAATGCATTTGCCTTGCCTGGTGGGTTTATTGGTTCACATTCTGGCTTAGTGTTATCAGCGCAATCGGAATCTGAGCTGGCATCCGTACTCGCGCATGAAATTGGCCACGTATCACAAAGGCATATTGCGCGCATGATTGGTAATCAACGTAAGGATGCCTTGTTACCCATGGCAGGTTTGTTAATTGCTGCGTTGGCAGCGCGTAGCAGCCCCGATATAGCAGGTGCGGCCATGATGGGTAGTACGGGTATCGCCGCTCAGCGTCAGCTGAGTTTTGGGCGTGATGCAGAACGTGAGGCGGATCGTTTAGGTTTGCAGATTTTGCGGGGCGCAGGATTTGAACTGAACGGCATGGTGAATTTTTTTGGGCGATTGCAAAATGCCAGCCGCAATCGTACTGACAACTTGCCGTCGTATTTACGAACTCACCCGATGACGGGTGAACGAATGGCAGATATTGAGGCGCGTATACGCACGCTGTCTTACAAACAGCATGTTGATAGTTTAGATTTTTTACTCATTCGATCACGCTTGAGGGTTCTGCAAGACGATACGCCTCAGGGTTGGCGTGATGCGACTACCGTATTTTTAGAGCAGTCGCGTCAGGGTACGCGGGCGCAGTTAATGGCGGCTAAATATGGTTTGGCCATGCTGGCTCAACGTCAGCGTGATTTTTCGACGGCGTTTGTTTTATTAAATGAGTTGAAAGTAGAAGCATCGCGTACTCCGGCGTATCCGGCGTCGCAGACTTTGTCGAGTTTTGCGATTGAGTTGGAGCTATTGGGAGGTCAGGCGTCTAACGCACTGACGCTGGCAAAAGAAGCGCGCATTCAGTTTCCTTTATCACGTGCCATCACCATGCAGTACGCTGATACTTTACTGATGAATGGCAAAAAAAATGAAGCCACTACTTTTTTGCGTGATCAGGCTCAGTTGTATCGCCAAGATCCCGGTGTGCAAAGAGCCTTAGCTCGCGCCTATGCAGAGCAGGGCAAGATAGCGCTGCAGCATCTGGCACTGACTGAATATTACGCATTGACGGGTGCGTTACCTGCAGCACTCGAGCAGTTAAAAATGGCACGCGGCTCTTCCGATGCGTCGTTTTACGATCAAGCAGTAATCGATGCACGCGAACGCGAGCTACAAGCGAGCTGGCGAGAATTGATGGAAAAATCTAAACGCCGATAGAAGACGGTTTAGTTTTCATTTTCGAGTTTGCTTGGATGAGCAATAAAACCCAATCGCTCTTGTAGTTGATTCGAATCTACCCATTCCACACTTTTGAATTGGCTACCAAACTTTATTTGTAATGGCTGATTCGGTACGCTTAACCATCTCAATAAATCGTCATCTGCTACCGCATGATTTTCTACATACAGCATAGCTAAACAGTGCGCCAGATCGCTAGGATCCAGCATGGCGATTTTCTGCTGGCTTTGAATGATCAATTGACCTTTATCGGTCATGAAAACACAATCAATTTCACGCACAGGCGTGCGGTCATGTAATACAAACCCTAACTCAGGATCAGTACGCGCGATAAAGGGTGTTGATTCAAGCTCGACATACACGCGCTGCGGACCATTTTGAAAATACCAGGCGCCGCGGCTATCGCAATCGTAGTTGCGATAGATAAAAGCCAACAATGATTCATGCCGAATAATGTCGCCCTGCTGGTGTGCAGCTTGCGCTACCTCATCGCGCATGCGGAAGGCACCGCGAGCATCCAGCGCTAACCAGCCATAACAGTGCGGTACGTTAGGCCATTTCGTCAGCGACCGTTTTACGAGTTCATCCATAAAACATTTCTTAGGCTGGTGGTTATGTTGCTCGCGACGAGTTTTCTAGGCGTCGTAGGTTAATCTGGTCATTCAAAAATCTGACTAGTCGTCTGGGTAACCAATCGAGGTGTCCGGGAGGTCGGCCGTGAGCGAAACCGACGTGCCCGCCATGCGCTGGGTATTCAAGTAATACGGCGTCGGCGGCCGATCGTGGCAGATGTTTAGCCGGTAGAAAAGGATCGTTACGTGCATTCAGCACCAGTGTTGGCACAACGATAGAAGGCAATACATGTTTTGCGCTAGCTCTGTCCCAGTAATCATCCGTATTTCGATAGCCGTGTAGAGGCGCGGTCACGACATTGTCGAATTCGTAGAGATTGCGCGCCTTCACCATTTTTTCGCGGTCAAACAAATTCGGAAATTGCTCTAGCTTTTGCAGACATTTAGGTTTGAGCGTTTGTAGAAAAGAGCGCGTGTAGATCAAGTTGATACCACGCGATAGCGCGGCACCACCGGCCGCCAGATCAAGTGGCGCTGAAATAGAACAGGCAGCATCGACAAAGCCAGAATCTTCAGGGAATTCACCTAGCCAGCGCAATAAGGCGTTGCCACCTAATGAAACACCTGCAGCAAAAAAATTTGAGGCATTCCGATATAACGGATGGCGCGCCATCTTATGCAATATCCAATCGATTTCACCCGAGTCGCCTGAGTGATAAAAGCGTGGCGCACAATTGAGTTCACCCGAGCATCCTCGAAAATGCGGAATCGCGCCTGACCATCCTAGCGATTCAATATGTTTGAGTATGGAGCGAGCGTAGTGACTGGATGATGAACCCTCTAGTCCGTGAAATAACACTAGTAATGGTTTGCCAGGTAGACCTTCGACGAAATCGACGTCGATGAAATCATTATCCGGTGTATCCCACCGTTCACGTTTAAGCGTGACGGCTGGTGGCTCGATGAATTTAGCGGGATATATTGTTTGCAGGTGGCCACCAGGTAGCCAGCCGGGAGCGGAATAGTCGCTCATGCGCGGCTTACATCAATGCAGCATGGCTGCTGCAGAACCTGGATCGTCGGCGGGCTTGCCCGGCGCGACGGAGGCATGATGAATCACGATGCGCCAACCCTGAGGTGTTTTGAGATACACGTTGGTGGCCAGAATATGCGCTTCCTGCCAGTCGGGATCATCGGGAGTTTTAACTTCTTCAATGACATTGTGTACTGAGCACGTCATGTTGTGGCTGATGTGAAGTTGGCGTGGCCGTATGTGAACTGGCCCGCGCTCAAAAATCATTTCCCACGATTCGCGTATGGCCGTATGTCCTTGTAGTCTGGGTGCGCCTGGGTGAACGCACACAATTTCCTCATCATCGGCCCAGAGTGCCATCAGACTTTCAAGATCGGCGCGCGCAATCGCATCGTAGAAAGCATTCTCTACATCTTCAGCGCTGGCCATCAATTTTGGAGGTGTAGGCATGTGTGTGCAGCCGACTGAAGCGCGGTCTGGTTAAGGCCCAACGACAATGTCAGTGGCCGTGATGAATGACAGCACCGGGTTTCAGACGGTACACCGTAGAGCAGTAAGGGCAGCGTGCTTCGCCGTGATCTGAAAAATCCAGCGACACCTTTGGATGAGACGACCAAATGGGCATCGCTGGATTGGGGCAGTGGGCGGGCAGTTGCGTGCCATCGAGTTCCACTGCTTGAATCGGAGTTTGCTGAGTCATGATGTGATTCAATTAAACGCGAGTGAACCAGTGATTGTATTTAGTCGCTTTGCCACCGACGATATCGAAAAACATAGATTGTATTTTTTCGGTGACGGGGCCACGGCTGCCTTCACCAATCGTGCGACCATCGAGTTCGCGTATCGGCGTTACTTCTGCGGCTGTTCCAGTGAAGAAGGCCTCATCAGCACAATACACTTCATCGCGAGTCATGCGTTTTTCAATCACTTCAATACCTAAATCACGTGCGATGGTGACAACAGAATCACGCGTGATGCCATCGAGGCAGCTAGCTAAATCGGGGGTGTAAATTTTCCCACTTTTAACGATGAAGACGTTTTCACCAGCGCCTTCAGATACATAGCCTTCAGTATCGAGCAACAAGGCTTCATCGTAGCCGTCAGCGGTGACTTCTTGATTAGCCAGAATCGAGTTGATGTAGTAGCCGCTGGCTTTGGCGCGAACCATCGATACGTTAACGTGATGACGTGTGAATGACGACGTTTTAACGCGTATACCTTTAGCCAAACCTTCTTCACCAAGATAAGCGCCCCACGGCCATGCAGCAATCGCCACATGAATCGTATTGCCGCGTGCAGAGACGCCCATTTTTTCTGAGCCTATCCACACCAGCGGACGCAAATAGCAGGACTCGAGTTTGTTAGCGCGCACCACTTCGAGTTGCGCATTCATGATGGTGTCCATATCAAACGGCACTTTCATTTGAAAGATTTTTGCCGAATTGTATAAGCGCTGGGTATGTTCTTTAAGACGGAAGATAGCCGTGCCGTGTGCGGTGTTGTAGGCCCTGACGCCCTCGAACACGGCCATGCCGTAGTGCAGGCTGTGGGTAAGCATATGCAGAGTGGCATCGCGCCAGTCGACCATCTGGCCGTCTTTCCAAATTTTTCCGTCGCGGTCAGCCATAGACATGTCAAGTTCTCCAATGGATAGTGCAAAGGCGTGATTTTAGCGGATTCGGTCCCTGGCTAGGCCAGCCTCGTTGATGTAGGAATAAATAAATTCGACCCCTTTGTAAAAAATAAGGCGACCTGGTTTGCATTCGTCGATACCATTCTGACTCGGACAGTTATGCAGCCACGCTATAAAATTCGCTATTCACGCGCCTTTTTGCAACCAGAACAATAAGATAAGCACCTCGCGGGCTAGTCATCAGCCCAGCTCAACCAATTAATCCATGGATTCTCTACAAGCCGAGCAGGCTGCTCGTGAAAAAGCCGCTTTTTGGGATGGTGTTCGCATCAGTGCACCGACCATGCCCGGCTTGGTCGCTTGGGGCGCTGTCACTGGCATGGTGTTGGTTCAATCGGGTTTGAGTGTGTGGCAAGCCATCGTCATGACCTTGATGGTGTATGCCGGCTCAGCGCAACTGGCAGTTTTGCCGTTAATTATGGCGGGTGCGCCGGTTTGGCTGATTTTTCTCACTGCGCTTTTGGTTAATTTTCGATTTATCATTTTTAGCGCAGTAGTAGGGCCCCATTTCGCACATTTGCATTGGACTCGCCGACTTTGGTACGGCTACTTCAATGCGGATTTGGTGATGGCTTTCTTCCCTCAGCGTTTTCCCCAGCATACCCTCGCTAAGCCAACCGGCAAGCTGGGCTATTTCACGGGCTTGGCGATGCCCACCTGGTGTTCGTGGCAGTTGGGTAGTTTGATTGGCATTTTGTTGGCCAGTCAGATTCCCAGAGATTGGGGCATTGGTTTTGCCGGCACATTGGTCTTGCTGGGTTTGACGATTCCGCTGATAGTTAATCGGGCTACGCTGGCCGGTGTGATTGTCGCGAGCGCCGTTTCAGTGGCAGCCTCAGGTTTGCCTTACCGGTTGGGATTAGTGGTTGCCATGTTGGCAGGTATTGCTACTTCAGTAACCATTGATCGCATAACTGTTTCGGCCACCGACCAAGAGCAGGGCAAATCATGAGCGCGATAGATTACCTGTTGTTGATGGTTTTGATGGCGCTGACGACAGCGGTTACGCGCAGTTTTTTCTTTTTGCTAGCCGATTCACGCATGCCACCTTGGTTGCAGCATGCGCTGGGTTATGTACCGGCCATTGCTTTGGCAGCCATTATTGCTCCAGATTTGCTGATGTCAGGCGGGCAGCTGGCGATTAACCCTTCAAATGCGAAGTTGTTGGCGGGTATTGCAGCGACTATTTTCTTTTTGCTCACACGTCACTTAATTAGTACGCTGGCCTTTGGCATGGCGGTCTTTACGCTACTCAGGCTGTTTGCTCCCGCGCTATAGGCATGCCGGTCTGGCAATGGTTTTTGTGAGGGTGTGCTGCGGTAAAATAACCGGTTTTCCACCTTTCATCCGAGTCCATCATGCGATTCAACCGACTGAGCGATCTGACGCAGAACAATCAACTAAGTGGCAAACGAGTTTTTATTCGTGCCGACTTAAATGTTCCGCAAGATGATGCGGGCAATATTACTGAAGACACGCGCATTCGCGCTTCAGTTCCAGCTATTCAAGCGGCACTGGCAGCAGGTGCGGCAGTGATGGTGACTTCGCATCTGGGTCGCCCGACCGAGGGAGAATTCAAACCCGAAGATTCGCTCGCGCCGATTGCTAAGCGACTCTCTGAGTTACTCGGTCGTGCCGTCCCACTGAAACAAAATTGGGTTAATGGCGTGGATGTCGCACCAGGTGAGGTGGTGTTGCTTGAAAATTGCCGTGTTAACCCAGGTGAAAAAAAGAACAGCGACGAACTCGCCAAAAAAATGGCCGCATTATGTGATGTGTATGTGAACGATGCATTTGGTACCTCGCATCGCGCAGAAGCTACAACCCACGGCATCGCAAAGTTTGCGCCTATCGCCTGTGCCGGCCCATTACTCGCTGCCGAACTCGATGCACTGGGCAAGGCACTCGGCAAACCGGCCCGCCCACTCGCAGCGATTGTTGCGGGTTCTAAAGTCTCCACCAAACTTACGATTCTTAAAACCTTGGCTGCCAAAGTTGATCGATTAATTGTGGGTGGTGGTATTGCGAACACCTTCATGTTGGCCGCCGGTCTGCCCATCGGTAAGTCACTCGCCGAAGCCGATTTGGTTTCAGAAGCCAAAGCCATTATCGATATGATGAATGCGCGCGGAGCCAGTGTGCCTATTCCAACTGACGTCGTATGTGCCAAAGAATTTTCAGCAAGCGCAACAGCAACAGTGAAATCAGTTAACGATGTTGCAGCTGATGATTTGATTTTGGACATCGGACCGCAAACAGCGAAACTGTTAGCTTCACAATTGATGGATGCCGGCACCATCGTATGGAATGGCCCTGTTGGTGTTTTCGAATTTGATCAATTTGGCGAAGGCACGAAAACACTCGCCATGGCGATTGCGAACTCCAAAGGTTTTTCTATCGCAGGTGGTGGTGACACGCTGGCTGCTATTGCCAAGTACGGTATCACGGACAAAGTGGGCTACATCTCCACTGGTGGTGGTGCCTTCCTTGAATTCCTCGAAGGCAAAGTCCTTCCTGCCGTTGAAATACTTGAACAGCGAGCCCACTGATTGACTACTGAATTGAAACAACGCGCTACCAAGATTGTTGCCACGATAGGCCCTGCATCAAATACGCCTGAAGTGCTGCAACAAATGATTGCAGCAGGTGTTGATGTGGTGCGATTAAATTTTTCGCACGGCAAAGCTGAAGATCACGTGCTGCGAGCGCAAATGGTGCGCGATGCAGCGGCGGCCTGTGGTCGCGAGGTTGCCATCATGGCTGATCTTCAAGGCCCCAAAATTCGCGTCGGCAAATTCAAGGATGGAAAAATCGAGCTTGTCAAAGGCGCTCCCTTTATTCTCGATGCGACTTGCGAGATGGGCGATCAAACATGCGCTGGCTTAGATTACAAAGAATTGCCACGTGATCTGAAACCCGCCGACATTCTTTTGCTGAATGATGGTTTGATCGTGCTGATCGTTGATCGTGTGCAGGGCAGCGAGATTTTTACGACAGTTAAAGTGGGTGGCGAGCTGTCCAACAACAAAGGTATTAATCGTCAGGGGGGTGGCTTATCCGCGCCTGCGTTAACTGCTAAAGATATGGAAGACATCAAGACGGCGATGCAGTTGGGGGCCGATTATGTTGCGGTGTCATTTCCAAAGAGCGCAACCGACATGATCATGGCACGTCAGTTGGCCAACATTGCTGCTGAAGCGCACAACACGCATCGGCCATTAATGATTGCGAAAATTGAGCGTGCTGAAGCGATACCGGTGCTGCAAGAAATTCTCGATGCGTCCGATGGCATTATGGTGGCACGCGGTGATCTCGCCGTTGAAGTAGGCAATGCCATGGTGCCCGCGCTGCAAAAACGCATGATTCGTATGGCTCGTCATTCGAATAAGCTGGCAATTACAGCCACGCAAATGATGGAGTCGATGATACAAAATGCGGTTCCAACGCGTGCAGAAGTATCGGATGTGGCGAATGCGGTTTTGGATGGCACCGATGCCGTGATGACGTCCGCAGAAACAGCGGCAGGGAAATATCCGGTTGAAACAGTCGAGATGATGGCCGCCGTCTGTGCAGAAGCGGAAAAAGCCGAGCCTATGTCGCTCGATGCCGATTTTCTGAATGTAACTTTTTCCCGTATCGATGAATCCATCGCTTACGGTGCATTGTTTACTGCCTACCATCTGCGTGCACGTGCCATCGTGGCTTTGACTGAATCTGGTTCAACGCCGTTGTGGATGAGTCGACACAATATCGACATGCCGATTTACGCGATGACTACGAGTCGTGCCACACAACGCAAAGTCGCTTTGTATCGTAATGTGCAGCCGTTTGAACTCAAGCCCGATGCGAACGATCGCGAGTCAGTGCTGAAAGCGGCCGAAGAATTATTGTTGGCGCGTGGCTTGGCTAAAAAAGACGATATGGTCATCATGACCTGGGGTGAACCCATGGGTCAGACCGGTGGCACGAATGCTTTGAAGATCACCAAGATTGGTGATCGCTGATTTTTGCTTTCAATATTTTTGCACTTAATTTTCACAATTATTTATTGAATTTATTCAGGAGACTTTGACATGGCACTCGTATCACTTCGTCAGTTGCTCGACCACGCTGCCGAAAATAATTATGGCCTTCCGGCTTTTAACGTCAATAATCTTGAGCAAGTCTCCGCCATCATGGCAGCGGCCGACGAAGTCGGTGCGCCGGTCATCATGCAAGCGTCAGCAGGCGCACGGAAATATGCGGGCGAAGCTTTTCTGCGTCATTTGATTTCGGCGGCAGTCGAAGCGTACCCACATATTCCGGTGGTAATGCATCAGGATCACGGTCAGTCACCTGCGGTGTGTATGGCGGCGATCAAATCAGGATTTTCATCGGTTATGATGGATGGTTCGTTGATGGCTGATGGAAAATCCGTCGCCAGCTACGAATATAACGTCGAGGTATCACGCAAAGTCGTCGAGTTTTCACATGCAATTGGTGTGACCGTTGAAGCGGAGTTGGGTGTGCTCGGTTCACTCGAAACCATGAAGGGCGATAAAGAAGATGGTCACGGTGCTGAAGGTACGATGACGCGCGAACAGTTACTTACTGATGTGAATCAAGCCGCTGATTTTGTACGACAAACACAGTGCGATGCATTGGCGATTGCGATTGGTACCAGCCACGGCGCGTATAAATTTTCGCGCAAACCGACTGGAGATATTTTGGCGATTGATCGTATTAAAGAAATCCATCAGCGCATTCCTAATACTCACTTGGTGATGCACGGTTCTTCCAGTGTGCCGCAAGAATTGCTGGCAGAGATACGTCAGTTTGGTGGAGACATGAAAGAAACCTACGGCGTTCCTGTAGAAGAAATTCAAGAAGGCATTAAACACGGCGTACGAAAAATCAATATTGATACTGACATACGTTTGGCAATGACTGCTGCAGTGCGCCGCTATCTGGCAGAAAATCCATCGAAATTTGATCCGCGCGATTTTCTCAAGCCAGCGCGTGAAGCGGCTATGCAAATTTGCAAGGCTCGTTATTTATCATTTGGTTGCGAAGGTCAGGCCGCTCGGATTAAACCAATGCCACTAGAAAAAATGGCAGACAAATACACCAAAGGCGATTTGTCGCAGGTGGTTAAATAAAGTAAGCAAACTGTAAATTTGCCAGACTCTGTAGACGCGATAGTTATGTCTGCAGTCTGGCAAACTAATTTTTGACTGTCTCTAGTTAAGCGATCAAGTAAGTAATTAATTAAATAAGTCAGTAACATTCCAGCCTCGTTGCATCACATCCAATTTTTATGACTAGCCTTTACGAATCGACGATTACCTCATTGCCTTTGCTAGGGCGTGGCAAGGTGCGTGACAATTATGCGGTGGGTGATGACAAGATCTTGATTGTCACGACCGATCGTCTTTCTGCATTTGATGTGGTGATGAATGAACCGATTCCCACCAAAGGCCAGGTGCTAAATCAGATGTCTGATTTCTGGTTTTCGAAATTAAGTCATATCGTTCCTAATCATTTGACGGGTGTCACACCAGAATCAGTGGTGTCCGCAGCAGAGGTCGATCAGGTGCGTGGGCGTGCAGTGGTTGCCAAGCGACTCAAGCCCATTTTGGTAGAAGCCGTAGTGCGTGGTTATCTGATTGGTTCCGGCTGGAAGGATTACCAAGCAACCGGTGCAGTGTGCGGTATTCCTTTGCCTGCGGGTTTGAAGATGGCGGCAAAACTGTCTCAGCCTATTTTCACTCCTGCAGCCAAAGCAGATTTAGGCGAGCACGATGAAAACATCAGCTTTGATGAAATGAAGCATCGCATCGGTAGCGAGCTGGCTACCAAAATGCGTGATGTCAGTATTCGGCTGTATCAAGCAGCGGCCGATTATGCGGCGACGCGCGGAATCATTATTGCGGATACCAAATTCGAATTTGGATTAGACGATAACGGTGTGATGCATTTGATGGATGAAGTGTTGACCGCTGACTCCTCGCGGTTTTGGCCGGCAGATTCGTATGCCGAAGGAATATCTCCTCCTTCATTCGATAAACAATTCGTGCGCGATTATCTAGAAACTCTAAAAGACTGGGGCAAGACTGCGCCGGCACCTGCGCTACCTGCTGATGTGATTGAAAAAACAGGCGCTAAATACCGCGAGGCGTTGCAACGCCTAACCGGACAAACCTTGAAAGACTAAGATGAGCCAAATTAAGCCTATTGTTGGAGTCGTTATGGGTTCATCCTCCGATTGGGATGTCATGCAGCATGCGGTTGATATGCTCAAAGAATTCGGCATTGCGCATGAAGCCCAAGTGATTTCTGCGCATCGTATGCCCGACCAAATGTTTGACTACGCAAAATCAGCGCGCACGCGTGGCTTGCGCGCCATTATTGCGGGTGCAGGAGGCGCAGCTCATTTGCCCGGTATGCTGGCATCACAAACGATCGTGCCCGTAATGGGAGTGCCAGTACCATCGAAATATTTGCGTGGTGAAGATTCGCTGATGTCGATTGTACAAATGCCTAAAGGTATACCAGTTGCGACCTTCGCGATTGGTGAAGCCGGTGCTGCGAATGCCGCGTTAGCCGTGATAGCGATGTTGGCAGCTGATGATTCAGCACTAGCTGACAAGTTACTCAGTTTTCGCGCGAAACAAACAGATGCTGCTAAAGCGATGACCTTGCCTGCATGAGCACGTCGACTCCGCCAGAAAATTCATGTAAACCTTCAGCTTCACCGTCTACCTGGTTAGGTGTGATGGGTGGTGGTCAACTAGGTCGCATGTTCACGCATGCAGCACAGGCCATGGGTTATAAAGTGGCCGTGCTTGAGCCTTCGAGTGATTGCCCTGCCGGACATGCAGCTGATCATCTGCTCGCAGCGGCCTATACCGATGCTAACGCACTATCGGAACTTGGTGCACAGTGTTCTGCGGTCACTACCGAGTTTGAAAACGTCCCTGCAGAAAGTTTATCTACATTAG